>Ga0209012_1000143_pt1 | contig 120589 bp, 99 predicted proteins | sample RS3BMetagenome_FD_184735 | JGI IMG/M metagenome (GOLD analysis project Ga0209012, IMG submission 184735) | Ferric oxide microbial mat and aquatic microbial communities from Rainbow Spring, Yellowstone National Park, USA - RS3B (SPAdes) (version 3) ... | reverse complement strand
CCGACGATCCCGACCGTGACGGTAGGGACAGGAAGCGAGTCGGGGACGGTCGCGGCGACGGTGACGCCGAACACCGCGGGCGACACGTTCGTCGCCGAGGTAAGCACGTCGTCCCAGACGACCCCACTGGCAGGGAGCACGCCGCCCTCGGGTGTGAGCGCCTACACGTCGGGGGCGAACCTGTCGGCGGCCTCGGGTGACTATCTCGACCTGTACGAGGTGGACGCATCCGGCAAGGTCGTGGCGTTCAGCCAGACCGTGATCACATCCGGGGATGTTGCCTCGTCGGCGCCGACGATCGCGACCGTGACGGTAGGGGCAGGAAGCGAGTCGGGGACGATCGCGGCGACGGTGACGCCGAACACCGCAGGTGACACCTTCGAGGCCGAGGTAAGCACGTCGTCGCAGACGACACCGCTCCAGGGGAGCAGGCCACCCTCCGGTGCGACCGCCTACACGTCAGGGAGCAATCTGACCGCGGTGTCGGGGGACTATCTCGACCTGTACGAGGTGAACGCCTCCGGCAAGGTCGTGGGGTTCAGCCAGACCCAGCTGACGTCGTCGGAGATCGGCAGCTCGGCGCCGACCACGGCACCCACCATCGGGAGTGTCACGATCGGGAAGGGCAGCGCGTCCGGCACGATCGCGGCGACGGTGACGCCGAACACCGCTGGTGACACCTTCGAGGCCGAGGTGAACACGTCGTCGCAGACGACACCGCTCCAGGGGAGCACGCCGCCCTCCGGTGCGAGCGCCTACACGTCGGGGGCGAACCTGTCGGCGGCGGCGGGGGAGTACCTGGACCTGTACGAGGTGAACGCCTCCGGCAAGGTCGTGGGGTTCAGCCAGGCCCAGCTGACGTCGTCGGAGATCGGCAGTTCGGCGCCGACCACGGCACCCACCATCGGGAGTGTCACGATCGGCAAGGGCAGCGCGTCCGGCACGATCGCGGCGACGGTGACGCCGAACACCGCAGGTGACACCTTCGAGGCCGAGGTGAACACGTCGTCGCAGACGACACCGCTCCAGGGGAGCACGCCGCCCTCCGGTGCGAGCGCCTACACGTCGGGGAGCAACCTAGCGGCGGCGGCGGGGGAGTACCTGGACCTGTACGAGGTGAACGCCTCCGGCAAGGTCGTGGGGTTCAGCCAGGCCCAGCTGACGTCGTCGGAGATCGGCAGTTCGGCGCCGACCACGGCACCCACCATCGGGAGTGTCACGATCGGCAAGGGCAGCGCGTCCGGCACGATCGAGGCGACGGTGACGCCGAACACCGCAGGTGACACCTTCGAGGCCGAGGTGAACACGTCGTCGCAGACGACACCGCTCCAGGGGAGCACGCCGCCGAGCGGGGCGAGCGCGTACACGTCGGGGGCGAACCTCCCGGCCACATCCGGGGACTACCTTGCCCTGTACGAAGTGAACGGGTCCGGCCAGGTGGTGGCCTTCAGCCAGATCCAGCTGACGTCGTCGGACTTCGGCAGCTCGAGCCCTCCGCCGCCTCCCCCTCCCCCTCCTCCCGTCCTCATTCAGGTGCTTACCACGACGAAGGTGGGGCCTTCCGGCGCCGACGTCACGGTCACCCAGGGCCAGGCGACGACGACCGTGCAGGCGCCTCCCGGCGCCTTTTCCGGACCCAGCTCCATCGTGATCTCGACGGAGACGCCGTCGCTGCTCAACTTACCGGTACCGACCAGCACTGACGGTGCGTCCGGGTCCCATCCCGGGCCACCAGGGTGCGGGCCCGTCCTCGTCATCGGCGTCCGCTTTGCGGGCGCCCAGCCCACGCTGCCCGTCACCGTGTCGGTCAGCGACGTGTCGATCGCGTCGGTCTGCGCGGTGTATGTGCTGGGAAGCGGCGACACGCTGACATTGGTCCACGCCACCTCGAAGGGGGGCCGCATCGCGTTCACGACCGCTGTCGACCCGGATTTCGTCGTGTACGGAACGAAGCAGGCGCCGCTCGGCCTAGCGGCAAGCGCGCCGCCAGCGGCCTACAGGGGGAGCCCGTACGTGACCCGTTTCGACCCCACGGGTGGCGTCGGACCCTACACCTTCGCCATCGTGCACGGCACGCTTCCGCCTGGGCTCGCGCTCGACCCGACGAGCGGGGTCGTGCGCGGCGTTCCCACCATCGACGGGAGCCGCTGGGTGACGGTGCGCGTCACGGACCGCACCGGGGCAGTCGCGGTGCAGTCCTACCGCTTGGCCGTGATGCCACCCGCCCTCCGATCCACGGGTCCGCTGGCGGCGGGGGTGGCGGGCGACACCTACGTCGGTCAGGTCACGCTGCGCGGTGGCACGGCACCGTACCGCTGGGGGTGGGACGGGCACCTGCCGGACGGCCTGAGGTTCGCGCCGGGTCTGGGCATCGTATACGGCGTCCCGGCAGCCGTCGGCACATGGCCGTTCACCGTGTGGGCAGGGGACTCATCCGCGCCCACGCCGCTCAACGTGCCCCTGTCCCTCGCATGGTCCGTGGCCGCGCCGGCGCACGTTGCCGTCACCTGGCACGGGTGGGGCTGGACGCTGCGCCAAGGAACCTCGAGCCCGCTCCCGTTCCGCCTGTCCAACCCGAGCGGCGAGGTGCAAGCGCCTACGGTGCGGCTCGTGTCGCTGCGTCGCGACGGACGTCTGGCCGGGGGCGCGATCCGCTTCGCCTGGTCGCGGCCGGCCGCGCTCGCGCCCGGTGGCGTGGGCACCTGGACCGCGCATGCCACGGTCGGCACCGGTACCGCGCCGGGTCTGTACACCGCGACGCTGGTGGTGCGGGACGGCCCGGCTCCGGCCCAGCGGCTGACCGTGGCCTTCGACGTCCGAGGCGAGTCGCCAGGTCGGAAGGGTTAGGACCGGCCCGGTTTCGTGGTTTGCGTGCCTCCCGGTGCGCTCGGCGGGGGCTTGGGCCCCGCCGCGGTGCGGCGGGGCGTCCGGGCGGGGCACGCATACAAGCGACCCCGGCGCACGCGCACCGGGGTCGACATGCCGCTCCCGCCGCGCAAGGCGGGAGCGTGCAGTTGCTATCCCTCCGCCCCGATCAGGCCGAGCAGGATCGCCGCCTCGACCCACAGGCGGTTGTGCGCCTCGGGGAGGATGAGCGAGCGCGGTCCGTCGATGACCTCGGTCGACACCTCTTCGCCGCGGTGGGCGGGCAGGCAGTGCAGGAACGCGGCGTCCTGGGCCGCGAGCGAGAACAGCGCCTCGGTGACGCCGTACGGGGCGAACACCTGCCGGCGCGCCTCGGCCTCCTCCTCCTGGCCCATCGATGCCCACACGTCGGTGAGCACGCCCTTGGCGCCTTTCACCGCCGCCTTGGGATCGGTACCCACGTGCAGGCGCGCGCCGGTGGACTGGGCGATCGCCTGGGCGGCCCGCACGACCGCCGGATCGGGCGCGTAGCCGGGGGGCGTCGCGATGTTCAGGTGCGCGCCGGTGAGGGCGGCCCCGATCAGGTAGGAGTTGGCCATGTTGTTGCCGTCGCCGACGTACGCGATGGGCAGGCCGGCTAGGTGCCCGAACCGGTCCTCCAGGGTGAGGAGGTCGGCGATGATCTGGGTGGGGTGGGCGAGGTCGGTGAGCGCGTTCACGACCGGCACGTCGGCCGCGTCGGCCCAGCGCTCCAGCTCGGCGTGGCCGTAGGTGCGGATGACGAGCGCGTCGACGTAGCCGGACAGGACCCGGGCCGTGTCCTCGATCGACTCGCCGCGACCGACCTGGATGTCGCTCTCGCGCAGGAACAGGCTGGTCGCGCCCAGACGCGCCGCCGCCGACTCGAAGGTCACCCGGGTGCGGGTCGACGCCTTGCGGAAGAACAGCGCGATCACGCGTCCCTCGAGGGCGTGGCGCTCGCCCGCGGCGCGCGTCTCGCGCAGCCGCCGGGCGGTGTCGAGCATGAGCCGCAGGCCCTCGACGCCCAGGTCGTCGAGTTCGAGCAGGTCGCGGCCGGCAAGATCGGTCAGGGACAGCGGCGAGACGGCGCTCGCCAGGTTCATCGCGGCCATCAGGAAAGCACCTCCTCGGTCGGCAGCGGAGCCAGGGCAATCTCGCGCGCGGTCGGCGGCGGGGGCGGCAGGGGCGGGGCGGACAGCCTCGACGCGGCGCGCTCGAGCGCGGCCGCCACCTGCCTCGGGGCGGTGCCCCCGGCGGTCGCCCGGGCGCTCACGCCGGCCTTCGCGGTGAGCGATGCGAGGTCGCCCGGGGCCAAGTCGGGCGCGTGGGCGGCGACGACGTCGCCGGGCAGGTCGGCGAAGCCGACGCCGCGCGCCATCGCCTCGCCGACGAGTTCGCCGACCTGCCGGTGGGCGGCGCGAAACGGCACGCCACGCCGGACGAGGAGGTCGGCCGCGTCGGTCGCGAGCATGAGCGGATCGGCCGCGGCCCGGGCCATACGGTCGGTGCGCCAGGCGAGCGCGCCGTACAGACGGGTCATCGCCGACAGCATGCCGCCGAGGGTGTCGGACGCCTGGTAGAGGGCCTGATGGCTCTCCTGGAGATCGGAGTTGTAGCTCAGCGGCAGCGCCTTGAGGGTGGCGAGGAACCCGGCCAGCACGCCGAGCAGGCGGCCGGAGCGGCCGCGCACGTGCTCGAACGCCTCGGGGTTCTTCTTCTGCGGCATGAGGCTCGAGCCGAACGCCGCCTCGTCGGCGATCACGGCGAAGCCGAACTCGGCCGTCGTCCACAGCACCGCCTCTTCCGCCATGCGCGACAGGTGCACCCCGCACAGGGCGGCGAAGGCCAGGTATTCGGCGATGAAGTCGCGGTCGCTCACGGCGTCGAGCGAGTTGGCGTACGGTCCGTCGAAGCCGAGTAGGCGGGCGGTCAGGCCGCTGTCCAGGGGGTGGGGGCTGCCGGCCAGGGCAGCGGCGCCGAGCGGCGAACGCTGGGCGCGCCAGGTCAGGTCGGCCAGGCGGCCGCGGTCGCGGTCGAGCGCGTCGACGTGGGCAAGCAACTGATGGGCGAGGAGGATCGGCTGGGCGTGCTGGGTGTGCGTGTACCCGGGCAGGACGACCTCGTTCTCCAGGGCGACCCGCGCGTGCTCGACGAGCGCGGCCATGAGGGCGCCCAGAGCCTCGGTCTGGCGGTGGGCGACGTGGCGCAGGTACAGGTGCAGGTCGGTCGCTACCTGGTCGTTGCGGCTGCGGCCGGTGTGCAGACGCCCGGCGACCTCGCCGATGCGGGCGAAGAGCAGGCCTTCGACCGCCATGTGCACGTCCTCGCCGTCTTCCGGAAGGGTTGCGGCGCCGCTGCCCAGGTCGTCGGCGAGGGCGACGAGGCCGGCGAGAAGGGCCTTCCCGTCGGCCGCCGAGACGATGCCCTGGGCGGCCAGCATGCGCACGTGGGCCGCCGACAGGGCGAGGTCGAACGGCCACAGGCGCTGGTCGAGCGGGAGCGAGCGGGCGAACGCGGCCAGGCCCTGGTCGGTATCGTGTTCGAACGCGCCGCCCCAGGCCTTATCCGACACGGGTCGGTTCGCCGCTTTTGGGCAGCGCCGTACGGCCGGCCCGCGCGGCGGTGCGCAGGGGCAGGGTGTACAGGCGCATGAAGCCGGTGGCGTCGCCGTGTTCGATGCCGCCCACCTCGTCGAACGAGACGAGGTGCGTGTCGTACAGCGGCTGGGCCGCCTCGACGGACAGCGTCTGGACGTTGCCCTTGTACAGGGCGAGGCGGACGTGGCCGGTGGCGGGCGCCATGAGGACGTCGCCGGCAACCTCGATCGCCTGGCGGCTGGGGGTGAAGTACAGGCCGTCGTAGAGGAGCTCGCCGTAGGTGTCGGCGAGGTCGCGCTGGAGCCGGCGCGCGCGCCGGTCGAGGGCGACGCTGCGCAGGGCCTCGAGCGCGGCGTACAGGACGGTGCCGGCCGGGGTCTCGTACACGCCGCGGGACTTCACGCCGATGAGGCGGTCCTCGACCATGTCGATCGTGCCGATGCCGGCCTCGCCCGCGACCTGGTTCAGACGCTCGAGCAGGGGCACCGGCGCCATGCACATCCCGTCGAGGGCGCTGGGGCGGCCGTGCTGGAAGGCGATGTCGACCTGGGTCACCTGATCGGGGGCCGCCTGGGGGCTGACGGACATGCGCAGGAGGCCCGGCGGGGGGGCCTGGGTCACGTCCTCGAGGATGCCGCCCTCGTGGCTGATGTGCCACAGGTTGGCGTCGCGGCTCCAGGGCTCCTTGGGCGTCTGGTCGATGGGCACGCCGTGGGCGGCCGCGTACGCCATGGCCTCGGTGCGCGAGGTGATCGACCACTCGCGCCAGGGGGCGATGACCGGAATGTTCGGCAGGAGCGCGGCCATGGCGGCCTCGAAGCGCACCTGGTCGTTGCCCTTGCCGGTCGCGCCGTGGGCGACCGCGTCGGCGCCCACCTCCTGGGCGACCTCGGCCAGGCCCTGGGCGATCACGGGACGGGCGAGGGCGGTGCCGAGCAGGTAGCGCCCCTGGTAGGTGGCGCCCAGCTGGAGGGCGGGGAAGATGTGCTGCTCGACGAACCGCTCCTTGAGGTTCAGCACGACGGCCTGCTTGGCCCCGGACGCGAGGGCCTTCGCGCGCACCTGGTCCAGGTCCTCGCCCTGGCCCACGTCGGCGCAGACCGCGACCACCTCGGCCCCGGGCCTGGTCTCCATCAACCAGGGGATGATGATGGACGTGTCCAGGCCTCCACTGTAGGCGAGCGCGACGCGCATCCGGGATCCCTCCTTTCAAGGCAGCGAGAGTACGATACCGTATAGTGCAACTTTATGCAAACCTGGGGAACGTCCATCACGCAGTGGGACACCCAAGGCTGCGGGTGATCAGTGCCGTCGTACGAGTTGGCTCCAGGATCAGGCGCGTTCCTTGGTGGGCGACGCCGTGCCCAGCGGTCGTCGTAGGTGCGGCCACCGTGTCCGCATGTCAGGCAAACCCAAGGGCAGGCCGTTCGCGATGTTTGCCCACGCGACCGCACATCGCCCGCGCGCTGGCCCTGGGCATGCGCCGGCGCGCCGGCTCCGGATGAAGGCGAGCCCCGACCCAGGGCACGCGTCCGCCGTGGCACCCCGAACCAGGCTGGGCCCGACGTCCCCGACCGCCTCCTGTGCGCGGTCGCGATCATGGCGCGTCGGTTGGCTCGCTTGCCTGGGAGCGAGCCAGGCACCGGGGGGGTCGGCGTCCCCGTGGGCCAGCCTCGGCCCTCCTGGCCTTGTTGGTTTGACGCGGTGGGTGCCGACCCGGTGCTATCGGCCCTGGCGGAGCGCCCGCTCATGTAGACGGTGAACTTCGCCGAGGTGCTGACCAGGCTCTCGGACCAAGGCCCCGCGGTCGACGTTGCCCTCGAGCGGCTTCGGTCCAGGCGCATTTTGGTGCCGTCGTCCTCGTCCCCTTCGACGGCGAACAGGCGGAGGCGGCGGCCACCATGCGCACCGAGGGACGGGCGCTGGGCCTTTCCTTGGGCGACCGCGCCTGCCTGGCGCTCGCCATGCAACGCCGGGCCGAGGCTCTGACGGCCGATCGGGCGTGGTCGGCCCTACGCGTGGTCAAGGTCCGATCCGTGCGGTGACGGACGCGCGAGCCGGGGAACGCAGCGCACCGGTCGCGTTCCAGTGATCGTGGCGACGCGCTTCACAGGCGCTCACACGCTGTCCATGTCCTGAACGGCGGTATCCGCCATGCCCACACGGCCCTGACCACCGCGTCGCGGGCCTCCATGGTGACCCGGCTTGGCTTGTGCGTGCCTCGCGCACGACTGCCGCTGCCGGATGCCACGGTCCATCGTCCGTGCGCCGGGAGTGAGAACCGCTTGGAGTCCCCCGACCTTGACGACGGCCTGGTCCCTACGCACATGGCCAGAAACTCCAGGGCACACCACCCCGCCGGCCCGGGTACGAGTGGCAGTTCCCTCCCATGTCCCTGACCGGCTTGGCCCCGCGGAGCAGGCGCCAGGGGCAAGACAGCCGCCTCGACGTCCTCGTCGCCGTGCCGCCGCTCGGCACGCCCGACGGCATGGTCGGCCGCAAGGGAAGCGCGGGCCGCGAGGAGAACCCGCGAACATGCCCGAGCACCTGTCGGCGGCGGATGCGGAGCGGATCGCCGCCCAGACGACGATGCCGGCCGACCGCCGCGAGTGGGTGCACACGGCGGAGGTGGCGGACGTCCTGGGCAGCGGTCCGGGCGCGATCTACCGCGTCCATGTGCGGTGGTTCCGGATGGCCGGACTGGTGCGCAAACGCGCGGTCGACGACCGCCTCGACGTCGTCGACGTCGAGGCCGCCACCGGCTATGTCACCCGCACGCGCGCCGCCCAGGTGTGTCCGTTCTGCCGCGAGTGGATCGCCCTCGACGCGGTCCGGTGCCCGCTGTGCCAGGGTGACCTCGACGACGGCGAGGGTTGAGCCGTCTCGACGACGTCGCGGCAGCCGCCCAAGCCAGGTCATGCGACGAGCCGGGCCACGGCCTGACTGCCGCCCGAGGTCACTGCGGACCCGGCGGCGAGCCTACGCCGTGGCCGGTGGCCGTCGGCGGTGCGGGTGAAGCGATGCCCGTTCCCCTGGCGCACGTGCGCAAGGTCTCGCCGGTACGCGCTGCGAGAATCGGCCCTCCGGCCGGGGCGTGCGTGTCTACGGGTTTGCGGCCATGCGGATCAGCGCCTCGCGCCCCGTCATCCGCGGACGTACGCCCATGGCCGCTGCCGGCGCCGTGAGGTCGTCGACCGCACCTTCGAGCAGGTCCTCGACGCTCTTCACGCCGAGCACGCGGGCGGCGGCGATCTCCCGCGCGCTGTGGCGCTCGTCCAGGAGGCGGACGTCGAGGGCGCCGCACATCACGTAGCCGCGCGCTGTGGCGGCCACGACCAGGGTCGTCCGCGGCAGGCGAACGGTCACGGCCGTCGCCTCGACGTCGGGCGCAAGGGCGATGGTCGAGGTCTCGACGGTCGCGAAGGCATCCATCATCTCGATCCCCCCGTCGCTATGTACGCTGCGGCGCAGGGGCGATGCGCGTCCCTCGTGTTGACCATCATCGAAATGATATATATGGTTTCTACAGAGGTGATTGCGTGCGTCCCGACGACCAGATCCCGGCGTCCGCCCCGGCCGCCGACCTGCTCGACTTCTTCCGCGTCCTGTCCGACCGGTCGCGCCTGGCGATGGTGGCCATCCTGATGGACGGACCGCGCACGGTCGAAGAGCTGGCCGAGTCGGTGCAGGTGTCGTCGGCGACCTGCTCGCACCACCTGCGCCGGCTGGAGGGGCTTGGTCTGGTCGACGCCGAGGACCACCCCCCGTATCGCCGCTACCGCCTCAACGCGGACCGGCTGACCGAGCTTCGCCGTACGCTCCTGAGCGACCGGGCGGTGCGCTCCGCCGCCCGCCCGGTCGATCTCACCGCCAAGGTGATGCGCGACTTCGTCGACGAGGACGGCCGGCTGCGTTCGATCCCCGCCCAGCGCAAGAAGCGGGCGGTGATCCTTGACTGGCTGGCCGAGCGGTTCGAGCCCGGCACGCGCTACGGCGAGCGCGAGGTGAACGAGGTGATCCGGCCCGTCCACGCCGACGTGGCGACCCTGCGGCGCGAGCTCGTCGCCGTCGGCCGTCTCGCCCGCCAGGACGGCGTGTACTGGCGCGTGACGCCGCCGCCCCCGCCGCCCGGCGGCGACAGCGGCGACGGCAGCGACGACGGGGGCGAGGGGTAGGCGGCTCCACGGTTCGACGGCAACCGGCGTGAACGGGCTAGGTGCGCGCGGCCAAAGCCGCTATCATCTGCGGTAGTACGCCGCGCCGCAGGGCGGGCCGGGGGGAATGGCGGATCGTGACGACGGCCTGCGTTCCGGGCAGGACGTGAGCGACACGCGGGACGACGCGCCGAGCCGCGACGCCGGGACGGACGAGGCGATCGCCGCCGAGCGCGAGGTCGAGTCGCTGTCCACCGAGCCGCCGATGCTCGAGGTCGGTCCGGTCGTCGAGGTGCCCGCCCCGCCGGCCGAGGCCTCGACCGGGGGGCGCCGCGGGCCCACGTTCGCCCGCGCCACCTCGCTCCTGATCGGGATGACCCTGCTGTCGCGCATCGTCGGGTTCCTGCGCGACATGGTCATCGCCTACAAGTTCGGCGCCTACGGCATCACCGACGCCTACAACGTGGCGAACGGCCTGCCCACCTTCCTCACGAGCGTCCTATCCGGCGGCCTCGACTCCATCGTCGTGCCGCACGTCGGACCCTACTTCGGCCGCGGCGACACGCGCCGCGCCTACGGCCTCGTGAACGCGCTCGCCCTGTACGCCGGTGGCGCGGCGGCCTTCCTGGTGCTGGTCGTGACGCTGTTCGCGCCCCAGGTGATCACGATCCTCGCCCCGCACCTGCGCCCGCACGACATCCAGGTCGGCGCCCACCTGGCGCGCATCCTGGTCTGGACCGTCGCCTTCGGCGTCTACTTCTACTTGGGCGCGGCCTCGCTCATCGCCAACGACCGCTTCTTCTACATGAGCGTCGGACCGGTGTTCATGAGCGCCAGCGCCACCGTGGTCCTCCTGCTCGTGCACCGGCCGCCGATCGTACTGCTCGCGATCGGCCTCCTCATCGGCTACATCCTCCAGTTCCTCTTCGTCGCCGTGCCCATCGCCCGCAACTGGAAGAGCTTCCCCTCGCTGCGCGAGATCGGCCCGGGCGATCCCGAGGTGAAGAGCATGCTGCGCCTTGCCTACCCGGCGCTCATCTCGAGTTCGGTCGGCCAGGTGAACACGCTCGTCGACCGGTTCTTCGGCTCGGGCCTGGCGATCGGCTCGATCACCGAGGTGACGCTTGCCAACCGCGTCGCCCAGGTGCCGCTCGGCCTGTTCGGCTACGCCGTCTCGAACGCGTCCTACCCCGGCCTCGCCCGGGCCTACAAGGACGGCGACATGGTGCGGCTAAAGGCGCTGTGGACGCGCGACCTGCGCGTGATCATCCTTCTCACCACGGCCGTGATGGCGGAGATGGTCGCGCTTACCTCGCCGATCGCCTACGCCGCCTACCGGCACGGTCGCCTGACCTCGAGCGCGGCAAGCGTGATCGCCTCCGCCCTCCTGTGGTACGCGCTGTGCCTGGTCCCGTTCGGCGTGCGCACCGTGGTCAACCGCGGCTTCTTTCTCACCGGCAACAGCCGCATCCTGTCGCGCATCTCGGTCGTGTTCGTCGTGCTGAACGCCGCCGGCGACGCGATCTTCTCCCGCCTCATGAAGGCGCCCGGCCTCGCCTTCGGCACGATGATCGACCAGTGGCTGTCGATCGGGGGCACCTTCTACTTCCTGTCCACGATCATGCCCGCGCTACCCACCCGGGCCGCCCTGGACGCGTTCGGGCGGGCGGTCGCGGCCTCCGTGCCGATGGGGCTCGCGGCCTACTTCGGCGACCACCTGCTCGCCGGTGCGCTGCCCCACTTCGCGGCGAGCGTGGCGGGACGGTTCGTCGTGCTCGCGTTCGGCGCCGGCGTGGGGGCGGCCGTCGGCGTCGGGAGCTTCATCGCCGTGCGCTACCCGGAACTCGACGCGGTGATCTCCCGCGTGCGCGGGATCCTCGCCGGCCGGCGCGGCGGCAAGGCGGGCGGCCAGCGCGCCTGAGGCGCACGGCCCATGCCCCCGGTCGCGTGTCCGAATCCGGCACCTCCCGTTCGTCGTAGGTATGGAGGTGGAGATGGACATGCGCTACGTGTTCCTTCTGACCCAGGACCGCGCGTACGAGACGACCCTGTTTGCCGACAACGACGAGAGCCGGGCGGTGTACGGCGGCATCGGCGAGTGGTTCAGCCGCTACGCGGACCGGCTCGAGGCAAGCCACCAGCTCTTCGGCCGGGAGACGGCGACCACGGTGCGGTTCGCTCCCGACCGCACGCCGATCGTCACGGACGGCCCGTTCGTCGAGACCAACGAGGTGGTCGGCGGCTTCACCGTTGTGAACGTCCAGAGCCTGGACGAGGCGCTCGACATGGCCCGGGCCTGGCCCGGCGGCGCGGTCGAGATCCGCCCGACCGTCGAGCGCGGCCGCCCCGGAGCCTAGGACGGTCCGTCCGCCCACGCGCGCAGGCGCGCCTCGAGGAGGAGGCGCCTGCCGGCGTTGGCGGTTTGGGCATGGGCGAGGCGTGCGCTGTCGCGCGCCTCGCCCCGTCGTCCCACGCGGAAGAGCAGGTCGGCGCGGGCCGCGTGCAGGGACGGGAAGCCGGCGAGCTCCTCCGCGAGTGCGTCGACCGCGGCCAGGGCGACCGCCGGGCCGGCCACGTAGCTGAGCGCGACGGCCTCGCCCAGGCGAACCACCGGCGTGTCGTGGCGGGCGCGCAGGAGATGGGACAGGACAAGGATCTGGCGCCAGTCGGTGGCCTCCCAGGACGGCGCCTCGGCATGGCAGGCGGCGATCGCCGCCTCGATCTGGTAGCGGCCGGGGCGTCGCCGCCGGGCCGCCCGCTCGAGGTCGCGCACGGCCGCCTCGATGGCGGGGCGGTCCCAGCGCGTGCGGTCCTGCTCTTCGAGGCGCAGGAGACGGCCGTCCGGGCCGAGGCGCGCGCCCGCCCGGGCACGGCCGAGGCGCATGAGCACCCACAGGCCGGCCGCCTCGGGCTGGCCCGGGTACCAGGTCGCCAGCTGCCCGGCGAGCGCGATCGCCTGGTCGGCGAGGTCGGCGCGCAGCGGGTCGGGGCCGGCCGTGGCCAGGTGGGCCTCGGTGTACAGCAGGTACAGGGCCGCCAGCACCGCTCCCAGGCGGTCGTCCAGGTGCGCCGCGTCGGGCAGGTCGAGCGGCACGCCGGCCGCCGAGATCTTCGTCCGGGCGCGCGTGATCCGCCGCGCCGCCGCCGCCTCGGTGACGAGGAACGCGCGCGCCACCTGGGCCGTTGTCAGGCCGAACACGGCGCGCAGGGCAAGGGCCAGTTGCGCGTCCGGGGCGAGGGCGGGGTGACAGCAGGTGAACACCAGGGCGAGACGGTCGGTCGCGCGCGGCCGGACCGCGGACTGGGCGAGGCGGGGAAGGCGCGCGCGCAGGCCGGCGTCCCGGCGCAGGCGGTCGATCGCCCGGTTGCGCGCCACCCGCGTGAGCCACGCCCCGGGGCGGTCGGGCACCCCGTCGACGGGCCAGCGCTCGAGTGCGGCGACGACCGCTTCCTGGAACGCCTCCTCGGCGATGGCGAAGTCGCCGACCGCCCGGGTCAGGGCGCCGACGACGCGGGCCGCCTCCCGGCGGAAGACCGCCTCGATCGCCTCCCGGGCCGCCTCCTCGCCGCGTTCGCCGTGCATCCCGGGGCTCAGAACGGGATGCGGCCGGTGGCGGCGACGACGCGCCACTCGCCCGGTGTGAGCGTGCCCCACTGGAAAAACGCCGCGCCGAGGGCGCCGCTCTGGCGCGCCGCCGTGACCGCGCCCCACTCGGCCAGGGGCGGCGGGTTGTACACGCCGGTGCCGCCGCCGGCGAACGCGTCGTAGGCCTGGAGGATCGGCACCACGGCCGCGCCCGGAGCCTGGGAGCGGGCCAGTTCGACCGAGCTTTGCACCAGCCGGTAGGCGGCGCCGTAGCCGACCGCGTTCTGGGTGTTCTCCCAGTAGTCCATCGGCATCAGGACCTCGGCGTACCGGCCCACAAGGCCGTACGGAATGGTCAGGTCGGTGGGCGCCCGGAGAACCGCGCACACGACCCGGCCGGGTCCTGCCGCCGCCCGCACCGCGGCCAGGTAGCGGGTGACCGCCGACGGGGCCAGGTTTCCCTCGAAGTCGGCCGCCACCCCGTCGACGCCCAGGCCGTCGGGCGTGCGATAGGCGAGGGCAGCCTTCGCGGTGGCGAGGTCCTGGGCCGGCCGGTAGAGATTGGCCGGCACCCACGCGACCACCGACAGGCCGGCGTCGTGGGCGAGCGTGAGGAGACGGTCAAGGCCCGGCTCGCCCCAGAACCCCGTGCCGGGGATCGCGACCTCGACGAACAGGGTGTGCAGGTGCTCGCTCACCGCCCGGTCGACCAGGGCTGCCGCCGGGGCGTCGCGCGCCACCCAGTAGCTGAGGAACAGGCCGGTGCCGGCGGCCGCCTGGCCGGCCTGGTGGATGGGTCGACACGGCAGCGTCTGCGTCACCGGGCCGAGTCCGGCCGACGGCGCCGCGAGCGACACGGTGACCGAGCAGTCGGCCGCCCCGGCGGCCACAGGCACCGTCAGCCAGGCGCCGCTGGCCGCGACCAGCCGGTGCCAGCGGCTCTTCTTCGTTCCCCCGGACGGTCGCCAGGCGACGTTGAGGGGCGTGCCGACGAGCGGGTTGCCGTCCCGGTCGACGGCGAGGGCGCGCAGCCGCACGGGCTGGCCGACGAGCGGGTCGGGCGTGGCCAGGGCGGCGACAAGGCTCGCCGGACGGCCGGGCAACACGCGCACGGTGGCGTGGGCGGTGGCGAGGCCGCGACCGGTCACGGTCAGGTGGTACACCCCGGCGGCGCGCGGCGCGAGGAGGAACTGGGCGCGTCCGGCCGCGAGCACCTGAGGGATGGCGGCGAGCGGCGCCCCGTCCGGCGCCACCTGCGACAGCGATAGCGGCACGGTGGCACGGCCGGCGCCGGGGGCGCGGACGGAGAGCTGGAACGCGCTGCCGGCGGTGATCGTCGTCGACGCCGGCGAGACGACCAGCGGGCCCAGGCCGTCGACGGGCAGGACCAGGCGCGCCGGCAGGTAGGCGCCGCCCGGCGACGTGAGGTTGAGGACGAGGCTCCCCGGGCCGTCGAGGGGGCCGACCCGGGTCACCGGCACGGGCAGGGCCGGGCCGGCCGCAGACAGGGTGAGGTGCCAGGTGCCGAGGTGCACCGACGGCCCGGCGGCGCTCACGAGCGTCGCGGTCAGCTCGACCGGCACGATCGCGTTTGTCCCCGCGCGGCTGCCGGCGGCGGTGGTGAGGGCGACGGCCGAGACCGACAGGCGCGCACCGTAGGTCGCGCGCTGGCTGCTCGACGCCAGGCTGAGGGCGCCCAGCGGCCCGGGCACCACGCGCAGGGTGGCCTGGGCGGCGACAAGTCCGGGCGCGCGCACGCGCAGGGTGTACTGCCCGAGCACGGACGGCCGGTAGGTGAACACGGCGACGCCGCCGCGATCGACCGGGGCCGCGCGCACGGACGGACCGCTCGGCGGCTCCAGGGTGACCTCGAGGGGCCGCCCGCTGTCCGGCGTGACGGTGCGGCCGTGGGCGCTCTGCACGGCCAGGGTGAAGCTGACCGGCTGGTCGGCGATCGCGACCTGCGGCGGTGCGACGATGGCCAGGCGCGACGGTGCGAGGACGGTCACGGCCGCGCTTGCGCGCGCGCCGCCGGCGGCGCGCGCCGTCACCGTGATCCGCCCCGGGGCGGTCGCCACGAGAGTGCCCGCCGCCAGCGTACCGGCGCTGACGGACCAGGCCACGCCCACCGGCAGGGCAAGCTCGCCCGTGTGCACGGCGGCGGACAGGGCGACGGGCTGGCCGGGCTCGACGGTCGCCGGCGTCGCGGACACGCTCACCCGTTCCGGCAGGCCGGCCAGGCCGGCGGACAGGCGAGCGGGAGCAAGCGCGCGCGCCGCCGCCACCGCCTGCGACACCAGGGCCGGCGGGGCAATCGCGGTCGGATCGAAGGCGCCGGCGTGTGTCGGCACCAGACCGAGCGCGATCGCCAGGCGCACCGCGCCGCGGTCGGCCGGAGGCACCCGGCCGGCGTCGCGCGCGCCCACCGGCAGCCCGTTCATCCGCGCCGCGGCGGGACCGAGGCCGAGGGCGTTGACGAGGGCGCCGGCGAGGAACAGTCGGCTCACGGGTGCGCCCGGGCGAAAGTCCGGGCCGGGGTCGGGGCCGAAGTCCCCGGCCCCGGCCGCGGCCTCGATCGCGGCCGCGCCGGGGGTGGTGGCGGTCACGTCGGCGAACGCCGGCCCGACCGTGGTCGGCGCCAGGCCCCAGGCGGACGTGAGGAGGAGGGCGAGCTGGGCGTGGCTGACCGCCCCGGCGCCGGCGCCCGGCACGGCCGCGGGTGCGGCCAGGGGCGGCTCCGCCGTGGGCGGGTGGGCGCGCGGGTGGACCGGCGCGGCCGGCAGGGCGAGCGCCCCGGCGCGGGCGAGGCCGTCGCGCACCGCCCCCAAGGCAGCGCCCATGGCGGCGACGAGCGGGCGCTGCGCGTGTAGGGTGGCGCCCAGGCCGAGCACGGCCAGGGCGAGGGCGACCGCGGCGGCCGCGGCGAGCGGCCGCGGCCGCACCCGGCGCAGGCGCCGCCGCTTGCGGCGAGGTTGGTCGAGGCGGAGCCTCGGGCGCACGGACTCCCCCCTTGCGCGCCCCGTTCGACCCGGGGCGACACCCCTATCATGGCAGAACCGGCCGCGCTTGTTGGCGTCGCGGACGAACCCTAAGATGACGACATGGACGAGATCCGCCCGCCGCGCGTGCTGGTCGTGGAGGACGACGAGGCCCTGAGCGCCGCCCTGGGGGAGTTCCTGGGCGCCGAGGGGTTCGACGTGACCTGCGTCGACACGGGTGGCGCGGCGGTCGAGCAGGTCGCCGCGGGGGCGGCCGATCTCCTTGTTCTCGACGTCATGCTGCCCGACATGGACGGCTTTGCCGTCACCCGTTCGGTGCGCGAGATCGAGCCCGTGCCGGTGCTCATGCTGACCGCGCGCGGCGAGCCGCGCGACAAGCTGCGCGGCTTCTCGTCCGGCGCCGACGACTACGTCGTGAAACCGTTCGATCCCGCCGAGCTGGTCGCGCGCATCCGCGCCCTGCTGCGGCGCAGCGGGCGCGATGCGGGCGGGGTGCTGCGGGTCGGCGCGCTCGAGCTGCGCCGTGAGCGGCGCACCGTTTCTATCGGCGCGCACAGCGCCATCCTGTCGCCGCGCGAGTTCGACCTCCTCGAGACGCTGGCCGCGGTGCCCGGCCACCCGCTGTCGCGAAGCCAGCTGGTGAACCGCGCCTGGGGCCCGGACGCGGACACCGACGGTCGCACGGTGGACACGACCGTCGTGCGCCTGCGTCGCAAGCTGGAGGCGTTGTGCGCCGATGGGCCACCGCCGGTCGTGATCTCGACGCTGTGGGGCGTCGGCTACCGGCTGGACCCGCAGTCGCCGCCGTGAGGTCGCTCTATGGTCAGATGCTGGCCATCACCTCGGTCGTCCTGGGTGCGGTCCTCGTCCTGTCGCTTGCCGCCGCGTTCGCCCTGAACGCCCTGAACGCCACCCACGACACCTCGCACCGCGCGCTCACGGCGATGGCCATCGTCGGCGACCGGGTGCGCCGCCAGGGTGTCGCGGGGCTACACGACCCCACCGTGCACACTGCGATCCTCCAGCTGCACGGCGGTGTGCGGCTGTACGACGCCTCGGGCCGGCTGCTCGGGTCGCAGGGCCTGGGGCCGCCGCACAAGGACGTGCGGTTGGCGCTCGCCGACTGGGACAAGCCCGTCCACCAGGACAAGATCCTGCGGGCCAAGGTCCTGGGCGGCGTGCGCCTGGTCGTCGTCCGGCCGGTGTACGTCCTGACGACGCCGAGGCAGCGCCTGCTCGCCGTCGTCGTCGCCCCGATCGTGCCGGAGGTGCCCGGCTGGCGCGAGATCGTGCCGGTGATCGTCGCGATCGCGCTGTCGCTCGGTCTCGCCCAGCTCCTCTGGTCGCTCCTCATCCGCCGCTTCACGCGCCCGATCGAGGCTCTCACGGGTTGGGCCGGCCGCCTGGCGGACGGCGAGCTGCGCGCGCGCGTGCCGGCCACCCACGGCGTCAGCGAGCTCACCGGGCTGACCCTGGCCCTGCAGCGGATGGCCGACGCGCTCGCGTCGGAGAGCGAGCGGCGCGAGGCGTTCCTCGCCGAAGTCGCCCACGACCTGCGCACGCCGCTGTCCGTCCAGCGCACCTTGCTCCTGTCCATGGCGCGCGAGGATCCGACGAGCCTCGCCCAGGTGCCGCGCCTCGCCGGCCAGGCCCAGGCCGAGACCGAGCGCCTGATCCGCCTTGTCAACGGACTGCTCCAGATGGCCCGGCTCGAGGCCGGCCAGCAGGTGACCGTGCGCGAGCAGATCGATTTGCGCGAGCCCGTGGCGATGGCGGCGGCAGGGTTCGAGGTGGCGGCGCGCCGGCGGCGCGTGCGCCTCGTGATGGAGATGGGCGAGCGGCCGGTGCCGGTGGTCGGCGACGCCGACCGGATCGCCGAGATCACGGCGAACCTTCTCGACAACGCCATGCGCCACGCGGGCGCGGACGGCGAGGTGGCGGTCGTCACGCGCCAGTGCGCCGACGGCCGGCACGCCGAGCTCGAGGTCCGCGACAGCGGACCGGGCGTGAGCGAGGCGGTGCGCCAGACGATGTGGCAGCGCTTTGCCTCGGCCGGCGTCGCGGGCGGGCGGCCGGCGGGCGGACTTGGCCTTGCGATCTCGCGCGCGCTGGCGCGGGCGATGGGCGGCGACCTCGACCTGGCGCCAGGCATGCCGACCCGGTTTGTCCTCACATTGCCATGCCCGCCACGCCGCACGCGCACACAACTCGCACAGGTTTGACACGTTTTGTTGCGATAATCTTCGCATGGTCAACGAAAGGCAGCCCGGGACACGGCGCGCAACGCCGCCCCGGCCGGTAGCGCGTGCCGAATGGCAGGCGAGGCGTGTCGTCATCTTCGGCGTCGACGCGGTGTCGTGGGACGTGGTCGACCGCGTGGCGGCGGTCATGCCCAACCTGACCCGTCTGCGCCACGAGGGACACGTCGGCGTCCTGCGCTCGACGCTGCCGCCGATCACGCCGGTCGCCTGGACAAGCATGGTCACCGGCATGGCCCCTGGACATCACGGGATCTACGAGTTCCTTCACCGCACCGAGGCGGGCTGGCGACCGGTCACGCGCCGGCAGACCCGTGCCGCCACCCTCGACGAGATCCTCGAGCACCACGGCCGCAGCTCGATCCTGGTCAACCTGCCCGTCTCGAGCCCCGGCCGCAGCGGCGCGATCCGCCTGCAGGACTTCCTCTCGGCCGACCCCGAGCCGGTCGTGCCGCACCACCTGAAGGACGCCTCGCCGGCGCTCGCCGCCTACCGGCCGTTCTATGCCGCGGGCGCGATCGCGGACAAGTCGGTCGAGGAGATGGTGGCCGAGGTTTCCGACCTGGAGGCGCGCCGGCTGGCGGCGACCGAGTACCTGCTCGGCTCGCAGCCGTGGCACTTCCTCTTTTATGGCGTGACCGGCACCGACCATCTGCAGCACCGCGCCCTGCACGAGATCCTCGGCGAGGGGCCGGTTCCCGGTCCGATCCTGCGCTTCTACCGCCTCGTCGACGACGCGCTCGGCCGCGTCATGGAGCACCTGCGCGAGGGCGACCTGCTCATCGTCGCGTCCGACCACGGCTCGGCCGTCATGCACCGCGAGTTTCTTCTCAACGAGTGGCTCGCCGCCGAGGGCTACGCCTCCTGGCGCGCTTCGGCGGGCGGGGAGGCGGCGCGCCCGGGCGCCTCGCCACGCACGGCCGTGCGGTCGCTCGCCCGCCTGCTCAAGCGGGTGGCGTTCGCCACCGGCATGGACCGCCGCACCGCCGGCCTGCGCCGGCGGCTCGGAATCCGGGTGCGCCTTGGCGGCGGCCCGGTGGCCGAGGTGGACGAGGCGCGCTCGCGCGCGTATATGCCGGCGGGGTTCGCCTGGCCCGCGCTGTTCACGCCGGGTGCCGACGCGACCGCATTGGCCCAGCGCCTGCGCGCGCTCACCGATCCCAAGACCGGCGCGCCGGTGTTCGAGAGCGTGCTGACGGCGGACGAGGCCTATCCGGGCGAGCGCCAGCCGGGCGCACCCGACCTCGTGCTCATGCCGGCACCCGGCATGAGCGTCCACCCGGGCCGCGCCGGCCACGTCTTCCGGGACGTCACGAAAAACCATCACAAGCGCGACGGCATCGTCCTCGTCTACGGCGGGCGCGGCCTCGACCTGCCCGCGGACCTGGGCGTGCGCGCGGTCGAGGACGTCGCCCCGACGGTGCTGGGGGCCTTCGGCCTGCCCGCGCCGGCCGGCATGGACGGCCAGTCGATCCTACCCGGGCGACCCGGCGACGCGGTGCGTCGCGCCGTGCGCAGCGCTCTGCGCGACGTCACCGCGCACCTCCGGGCGGTCCACGAAGGGGGCTAGCGGCGTGCGTGTTCTGGTCATCGGCCTCGACTCCGAGCCGCCGGCCCTCTGGGACGCCTTCGCCGAGGACATGCCGACCATCACCGGCCTGCGCGGTCGCGGCGTGTTCGCGCCCCTGCGCAGCACCGACCCGCCGATCACCGTGCCGGCGTGGATGTCGATGATGTCCGGACGCGACCCGGGGGAGCTCGGCGTGTACGGCTTTCGCAACCGCAGCGCCTACGACTACGGCTCGCTCGTCACGGCGAACGGCGACGCGGTGCGCCACCCGCGGGTGTGGGACGTGCTCAGCGCGATCGGCCGCACGACGGCGGTGATCGGTGTGCCGGGCACGTACCCGGTGCGGCCGGTGAACGGCGTCATGGTGTCCGACTTTCTTACCCCGCCGGGCGCGACGTTCACCTATCCAGAGCGGTTTGCGCGCACGGTCGAGGCGATCGTGGGCGGCAGCTACGCCTTCGACGTGAACGACTTCCGGACTGCGGACCTCGCCCGCATCCGCAACGACGCCTTCCTCATGACGTCGCGCCGGTTCGACCTGGTGGAGCGGCTCCTCGGGCAGCAGCCCTGGGACTTCCTCATGGTCCACGAGATCGGTCTCGACCGGATCCACCACGCGTTCTGGAACCACTTCGACGACAGCCACCCGCGGTTTGTTCCCGACTCGCCGTTTGCCGGCGTGGTCCGCAACTACCACCGCTTTCTCGACGGCCAGATCGCCCGCGTCGTGGCGGCCGCGCCGCCCGACACGGCGGTGTTCATCGTCAGCGACCACGGCTCGCGGCCGATGGCCGGCGGCGTGTTCGTCAACGACTGGCTGCGACGCGAGGGCCTGCTCACGCTCAAGGCCGAGCCCGCGCCGGGCAGCCGGTTCGAGATGTCGATGGTCGACTGGGCGCGCACGCGCGTGTGGGCGGAGGGCGGCTACTACGGCCGGATCTTCTTCAACGTCGCCGGGCGCGAGCCCGAGGGCATCGTCCCGCCCGACGAGGTCGACGCGCTCGCCGCGCGGGTGACGGCGGGGCTCGAGGCGCTCGACTGCGGCGCCGAGGTGGTGCGGCCGTCGGCCACGTACCGGCGGGTCGAACCGATCGCGCCCGACCTCATGGTCTACCTGGGCGGGCTGGGCTGGCGCGCGCTGGCCAGCGTCGGTCACGACGGGCTCTACACCTACGAGAACGACACCGGCCCCGACGGCGCGAATCATGACCGGCTCGGCGTGTTCCTCGCCTGGGCGCCCGGCGGTGTCCGCCGCCTCGGCCCCGACGGCGAGGCTTCGATCCTGGATGTTGCCGCCACCCTGCTCCATCCGTTTGGCGTGGCCGATCAGGTGCCCGGAAATCCCATCGTGGAGGTAGTGCGCGATGCCTGAGAACAGCTGGACCCTGTGGTGCACCGGACTTTCCGCGGCGGGCAAGAGCACCTTGTGCGAGGCGCTGGTGGAGGAGCTGCGCGCGCGCGGCGTCGACGCCGCCTGGCTGGACGGCGACGAGGTGCGGACCAACCTCAGCCAGGGGCTCGGTTTCGCCCGCGAGGACCGGGTGGAGAACGCCCGCCGCGTGGCCTACGTGGCGAGCTGGCTGAACCGCTTCGGCGTGCCCGTGCTGGTGTCGCTCATCTCGCCCTACGCCGAGATGCGGGACATCGCGCGGCGCACCCTGCCCGGGTTCGTCGAGACGTACGTCAAGTGTTCGATCGACCAGTGCGCCGAGCGCGACCCGAAGAAGCTGTACGCCAAGGCGAAGGCCGGCGAGCTGCGCGGCTTCACCGGCATCTCCGATCCGTACGAGGAGCCCGAGCACCCCGACCTCGTGGTGGACACCGAGCGGCTCAGCCCCCGCGAGGCCGTCGCGTTCGTGCTCAACTACCTCGAGGAGACCGGCCGGATTCCCGACCGCGGCATGCGCCGGGTCGACGTCGACCTGGACACGGCCACCTACGACCAGGTCGAGGCCGCGTCGCGCGCCGCCTCCCTGGACGGACCGGGCGAGTTCCTGCGCCTCGTCGCGACCGAGGCGGCGCAGTCCCTGGCGCCGACGCCGGGAGAGGCCGCGGACGGCGAGGGCCAGAACGACGAGGTGGTCCTTGCGCGCCTGCGCGACCTCGGCTACATCGACTGACCCGAAGTCGCGCCCCAGGCGCCCGCCGATGCCGGCGGGCGCCTGGCGTCGCCGGCCCTAGCGCGCCGCCGCCTCCGCGCGATGGCTCGAGTGCCCGGGGCTGAGGCCGGCCTGCGGGTCGATCGCGCTCTTGGCGTTGTTGACCGCCGTCGCGGCCTCGCCGAAGCCCGTCGCGATGAGCCGCACCTTGCCCGGATAGGCGGCGCAGTCGCCGGCCGCGAAGATGCCCGGCACGGTCGTCTCCATGCGGGCGTCCACCCGGATCGCGCCGCCCTCCATGGCGGGACCCCAGCCGGCGACGGGACCGAGCGAGGCGACGAAGCCCAGACCGCTCACGACCGCGTCCACCTCGAGCTCGGACACGTCGCCGGTGGCGGTGTCGCGGATCTTCACGCCCTCGACCCGGTCGTCCCCGTGGATGGAGTGCAGCTGCGCGTCCGTGCGCACCTCGACGCGTGAGCGCAGCAGGCGCTCGACGCTCGCCTCGTGGGCGCGGAACTGGCCACGCCTGTGGACGACGGTGACGCGCTCGGCCACCTCTTCCAGGGCGAGCGCGTAGTCGACGGCCGAGTCGCCGCCGCCCACGACCACCGCCCGCTTGCGCCGGAACGGCTCGAGATCGGACAGGTGGTAGTGGACGCCGCGGCCGGCGAACCGCTCCGCCTCCTCGAGCGGCAGCGGGCGCGGCCGGAAGGCGCCGATGCCGACGGCCAGGATGATCGCGTGCGACACCGAGCGGCCAAGATCCGTCTCGATGTCGAACCGGCCGTCGGCGCGCCGGCGCACGTCGGTGACGGTCGTGCCGAGCCGCACATCGGCGCCGTACAGCAGGCCCTGGTCGCGCAGCCGGGCGACGAGATCGCTCGCCGTCACGGCGGGAAAGCCCGCCACGTCATAGATCGTCTTCGTCGGGTAGAGCGCGGCCAGCTGGCCGCCCAGCTCCGGCAGGCTGTCGACGATCTGGCAGGTCGCGCCGCGCATTCCGCAGTAGAAGGCGGCGAACAGTCCGGTCGGCCCGCCGCCCACGATGGTCACGTCGTACTCCGGTACCCTCGCCTGTCCCGCGATCGCTGCCCGCATGGCGCACCTCCCGCCGCTGTTTGGGTCAGCGTACAGGCGGCGCCTTAGCCGGGCCTTGGAGCGCGCGAAGGGTTGGCTGGGACCGGCATGAGATCTTGATGAGCGATCGCCGCCACCCGCTCGCGCCCCGGTCGCTCGCGCCCGAGGTGCGTGCCCGGTCACGGCTGCGGCCGGGTGGGGAAACGCTTCGCGCGTGGGCCGGCGCAGCGCGAGGCGTCCGGATCCGCGCAAGCGGATAGGCCCGCCGCCGGAGTCAGCCGTCGCGTTGTGCGGCCGCGATGCACGACGCGATGGCCTCCTCGACCCGCGTCGTCGTCGTCGCCAGGGCGTCGAGCGACCGGGCGACGTCGCCCGGTATCTCGAGCGCGTGATCGCCACCCCGGATCACCTTAAGGCGCAGCGTCCCGTCCTGGGCCAGGCGGTCAAGCCACGGGCGCGGCAGCACCGGATCGGCATCGCCCGCCACGACCCAGGCGCCGCTCCCCTCGATCGTCGGGATCGTCGAGGGTACCGGCGTCAGGAGGACATGGTCGACGCGCAGGCCGGCCGCCTGCGCCACCGCGGGCGCGATGCGCGTGCCCAGGCTCTTCGACACGAACAGGAGGCGGCGATAGGTCGCGGGCCGGGCGCGCTCGACGACCTCGCGCACCTCGGCCACGAGCGCCTCTTCGGCGCCCTCGCCGAGCGGCGCACGCACGGCCTGGAAGGCGTACTCGAGCTCGAGCACGTCCTGCCCCTGGGCGAGCGCGGACAGGCGCGCGAAGCGAAGGAGCGGCGCGTCGATCGGGTAGGCCATGCCGGGGAACAGGACAACCAGCACCGCCGCCTGCGGCGCGTGCCGCCACAGGACGTTGCGGGCCGCGTCGGACGGGTCGGACCGGGACAGCGTGACGCGCTCGAGGCTCACGGTGGCATCATCCCCGCTTGGTTTTGGTTGGTCGGGTCTGCGGCGTGCGCAGCCGCCGGCCGGTGCGCCACGGCGGCGAACAGGCGCTCGGCCGCGTGCGAGGGAAACGCGGAACGGCGGCGCACGAGGCGCATCTGGCGGGTGGGCGCGAGGCCGGCCACGGTGCGCGTGACGAGTCGTCCGGCGGCGATGTCGTCGGCCACCACCCAGCGCGACAGGAACGCCACCGCCGCTCCGCTCAGCACCCCGGAACGGACCGCGGCCAGGCTGCTCATCTCGACCATCCGGGGCGGGGCGGCGGCGCCGCAGCCGGCCAGCGCGGCGAGAAGCGTGTCGCGCGTCCCCGAGCCGGGCTCGCGCAGGGCGAGAAGGCTGTGCGCGAGCGCCTCCGCCGGGATCTCGCCCGCCACGTCGGCGAGCGGATGCACCGGTGCGCAGACGAACACGAGCGGGTCCTCGAGCCAGGCCTGCGCCACCAGGTGGCCGCTGGCCGACGGCGACTCGATCACGCCGAAGTCGGCCTCGCCCTCGAGAAGGGCGCGCTCGACCTCGGACGAGTTGGCGATGTGCAGGCGCACCGAGACGTGCGGATGGGCGGCGGCGAAGGCGCAGACCGCCGGCGGCAGGATGTAGCCGCCGGCGGTCTGCGATGCCCAGACGCGAACCGTGCCCTCGATCCGGCCGACGAAGGTGGTGAGCTCCTCGCGTCCGCGCTCGAGCGCCTCGACCAGGTCGCGCGCCCGCGGGTAGAACACCTCGCCGGCCGGGGTGAGGGCGAGGCTCCTGCCGCCACGCACGACCAGCGCCACGCCCAGCTCGTCCTCGAGCTGGCGCAGGCGCTGGCTGACGGTGGACTGGGACAGGTACAGCAGGTCGGCCGTGCGCGAGAAGCTTCCGGTTTCGAGCAGGCTGACGAAGATGCGCACCGACTCGATGTCCAGGCAGGTCGCCTCCTCCCGGATCCGGGGCGCCGGCACTTGTGCGCACGGGCGCAATCACCGCATCGGGAATTCCGTCTGACGCTGCCGCGGCGCTTCCGTAGACTCGACCCAGATGCCAAGTGGGGGAGCGCCATGCGGTACGGGTTCGTCATCGACCAGACCAAGTGTATAGGCTGCCACGCGTGCACGGTGGCTTGCAAGGCCGAGCACGACATCCCGCTGGGTGCGTTCCGCACCTGGGTCACCTACACCGAGACCGGCACGTTTCCGGACTCGCGCCGCCATTTTCAGGTGAACCGCTGCAACCAGTGCGCCAATGCGCCGTGCGTCAGCGTCTGCCCCACCGGGGCGCTGTTCCGCCGCCCCGACGGCATCGTCGACTTCGACAAGTCGAAGTGCATCGGCTGCAAGGCGTGCGTCGCCGCGTGCCCGTACGACGCGATCTACATCGACCCCGACGACCACACCGCGGCCAAGTGCAACTTCTGCGCCCACCGCGTGGACCGCGGCATCCTGCCCGCGTGCGTCGACGTCTGCCCGGCCAAGGCCATCGTCGCCGGCGACCTGGACGACCCGGGCAGCCTGGCGGCCATGCTCGTGGCGCGCACGGCGGTCACCGTGCGAAAGCCCGAGCAGGGTACCCAGCCGGGCGTGTTCTACATCGGCGCCGACAGTTCCACGCTCGACCCCACCCGGGCCGCCGCCGGGCCGTCGTACGCCTTCGCCAGCCGACCGGACCCGACGCCGGTGACGCTCGACGCCTCGATGCGCCCGGAAGAGGGGCGACGGGTGTACGACGCGCCCCACCTGCGCGTGCCCTGGGGGCCGATGGTCTCGCTTTACCTGTGGACCAAGTCGCTCGCGGCCGGCATCGGCGGCCTCGGGGCGGTCCTCGTCCTGGCCGGCGTCTGGCGTCCGGACGGGAGCGCCTCCCTGGCCGCGGCGGCGGCTGCGCTCGCCTTCCTCCTGGCGACGGTCGGCCTGCTCGTCGGCGACCTCAAGCATCCCGAGCGCTTCTACCTCATGTTTGTGCGGCCCCAGTGGCGCTCGTGGCTGGTCAAGGGCGGCATCGCCCTGACCGCCTACGGCGTCCTCCTGGCGGCCTGGCTCGCGGCCGATCTCCTCCACCGGGCCGTGCCGGCGCCGGTTCTCGTCGTCACCCTGGCGGCCGCCGCCCTGAGCGCCGGCTACTCGGCCTTCCTGTTCGGCCAGGCCGAGGCGCGCGACTTCTGGCAGAGCCCGCTCGTGCTCTGGCACCTTCTCGCCCAGGCGACCCTGGCCGGTGCCGCCTACGTGCTCGTCGCGGGCGGCGGCGGTGCGACGGTGCGCGACCTGGCGACGCGCCTGCTCGTCGGTGCGGTGGGCCTGCACCTGGCGTTCGCCCTGGCCGAGGCGCTCAGCCATCACCCGACGCGCGAGGCTGCGCTTGCGGCGCGCGCGCTCACGCACGGCCCGCTCGGGCGCCTGTTCTGGGGCGGCGCGGCGGGCGTGGGCGGGGTTCTCGCCCTGACGGCGCTGGCGCTGTTCGCCCGCACCGGTCTCGAGCCGGCGGGCGTGCTGGCGGCGACGCTTGCCCTCCTGGGTCTTCTTGCCTACGAACACACCTGGGTGCAGGCGGGACAGAGCGTCCCGCTGTCCTGACGGGGGGAAGCCCGATGGCGGACGAGACGACGGGATCCCGGACCGGACCGGCGACCTGGGAGCCGCCCTTCTCGGTGGAGGAGACGGGCGGCCTGCGCGCCTATCCGCCGCCCGACGAGTGGGACGACTTCGTCGAGTACGACCCCAAGGCGTGGCCGCGCAAGGTCGAGCGCCACTACGAACTCGTGCCGACCGTGTGTTTCAACTGCGAGGCGGGCTGCGGCCTTCTCGCCTACGTGGACAAGGCAAGCGGCGCGATCCGCAAGTTCGAGGGCAACCCCGCCCACCCGGGCAGCCGGGGTCGGAACTGTGCCAAAGGGCCGGCGACGATCAACCAGGTGAACGACCCCGAGCGCATCCTCTACCCGATGCGCCGCGTCGGCGCGCGCGGGGAGGGACGCTGGGAGCGCATCACCTGGGACCAGGCGCTCGACCAGGTCGCGGCCGTGGCCCGCAAGGCGATCGTGGAGGCGCGCCAGACCGAGATCATGTACCACGTCGGCCGGATGGGCGAGGACGGCTTTACCGAGCGGGTGCTGGCGGCGTGGGGCGTCGACGGGCACAACTCGCACACGAACATCTGCTCGAGCGGCGCGCGCACCGGCTACGCGTTCTGGATGGGCGTCGACCGTCCGGCGCCGGACTACGCCAACGCCCGCGTGATCCTCCTCATCTCGTCCCACCTGGAGACGGGCCACTACTTCAACCCGCACGCCCAGCGCATCCTCGAGGCCAAGGCGCGCGGCGCCAAGCTCATCGTGATCGACCCGCGCCTGTCGAACACGGCATCGCACGCCGACGAGTGGCTGCCACTGTGGCCCGGTATGGAGCCCGTCTTCCTCCTGGGACTGGCCCACGTCATCCTGCGCGAGCGGCTCTACGACGCGGCGTTCCTCCGGCGCTGGACCAACTGGGAGGCGTTCCTGCGCAGCGAGGGGGTCGAGACACCGACCTTTGAGCGGTTCGAGGAACGGCTGAACGAGCTGTACGCGGCCTACGACCCCGAGCGCGTCGCCCGCGAGACCGGCCTCGAGGCCGCGCGCATCGTCGCCCTCGCGCGCGACATCGCGGCCGCCGGCAGCCGCTTTTCCGCCCACGTCTGGCGGGCGGCGGCGGCGGCCAACCTGGGCGGCTGGCTGACGGCGCGAAACCTCTTCTTCCTCAATGTCCTGACCGGGTCGGTCGGCACCGAGGGCGGCACTCTACCCAACCTGAGCGCCAAGTTCGTACCGCATCCGCCGGTCGAGCCGCCGCCCGTGCGCGTCTGGAACGATCTCACCTGGCCACGCGAGTTCCCCCTCGCGCACAACGAGATGAGCTTTCTCCTGCCGCACTTCCTGAAGGAGGGGCGCGGGCACCTCGACCTGTACTTCACGCGGGTGTACAACCCGGTCTGGACCAACCCCGACGGCTTTACCTGGATCGAGGTCCTGGGCGACGAGCGCAAGGTCGGGCTGCACGCCGCCCTCACGCCGACGTGGAACGAGACGGCGTACTGGGCCGACCTCGTCCTGCCCATGGGCCACAGCCCGGAGCGCCACGACCTCATCTCCTACGAGACCCACGGGGCGCGCTGGATCGCGTTCCGCCAGCCGGTCCAGCGCGTCGTCGCCGAGCGCCACGGACGGCGCGTGGGGTTCACCCACGAGGTGAACCCGGGCGAGGTCTGGGAGGAGAACGAGTGGTGGATCGAGCTTAGCTGGCGGATCGACCCCGACGGCAGCCTGGGCATCCGCCGCCACTTCGAGTCACCCTACCGGCCCGGCGAGAAGATCACGGTCGAGGAGTACTACCGCTGGATCTTCGAGCACTCGGTGCCGGGACTGCCCGAAGCGGCGGCCCGGGCAGGCCTCAGCCCGTACGCCTACATGCAGCGCTACAGCGCGTTCGAGATCGGCCGTGCGGAGTTCGGGCAGCACGAGGAGCCGGTGGCCCCGTCGCAGCTCGCCGGCGCCGCGACCGACCCGGCCACCGGCATCGTCTACACGACCGCCCCGCCGCCCGAGCGCATCGACGTGAAGCCGTACCCGCGCCCGCCGGACGGGCCGCTCGGCCGGCGCGTGGGCATCGAGGTGGACGGCCGGGTGGTACGAGGCTTTCCCACCCCGAGCGGCCTGCTCGAGTTCTTCTCGACCACGCTCGCCGAGTGGGGCTGGCCGGAGCTGGCCATCCCGGCCGAGATCCCGAGCCACGTGCACCCGTCGCGCCTGGCGTCGGGGCAGTTCGTCCTGAACGCCACCTACCGCCTGCCGACGCTCATCCACACGCGCTCGGGCAACGCCAAGTGGCTGTATGAGCTGTCGCACCAGAACCCGGTCCTCATGCACACCAGCGATGCAGTCCGGCTCGGTCTGAGGAGCGGCGACCTCGTGCGCGTGTCGACCGACATCGGCCACTTCGTCGACCGGGTGTTCGTGGGCGAGGGCATCCGGCCCGGGGTGGTGGCCTGCTCGCACCACCTGGGTCGCTGGCGGCTCAAGGGCGCGCCGGGCGTCGACCGCTGGGCGTCTGCGGAGGTCTCGCTCGAGCGCGGGCCGGAGGGGGTCTGGCGGCTGCGCCAGCTCGAGGGCGTCCGCCCGTTCCCCAGCGACGACCCGGACTCGTCGCGCGTCTGGTGGCGCGAGGCCGGGGTGCACCAGAACCTCACGTTCGCGGTCCATCCGGACCCGGTGAGCGGCATGCACGCCTGGCACCAGATCGTGCGGGTCGAGCGCGCCGGGCCGGACGACCAATATGGCGACGTGGTCGTCGACACGCGCGAGAGCGACCGGATCTACCGCGAGTGGATGGCAGCCACCCGTCCCGGTCCGGGCCCGGGCCACAGGCGCCGGCCCGAGTGGCTGCTCCGGCCGCTGCGACCGCACACGTCCGCGTACGCGTCGCCATCGCTGCCGCCGGACGATCGGGCAGGCGGCTAGGACGTAGCCCGCCACTGCGCCGTCGTCCACCGCGCCGCCGGGCGCGACCGTCGCGACCGATCACGTGCCCGTGCCCGTCCGACAGGGCGGGCTTCGCGTCGTCCGGGGTCGACGGGTGCACGCATCTTCACCGGCCGACCGCGGGCGGGCATGGCGGGGGACGACGGCAAGACGAGGTCGGCGTCGAGAGCGGAGAAGGCCGGGAGTCGCGCCGCCGCAGGTTTGGTCGCCTGGAGGATGCGCCTTCGTACGCCGCGGCTGCGGTCCAGCTGGTCGGTGCGTACATACCCCCGCACGGCTGCCACCGTCGCGTCCGGGCTCAGGCGCCGATGTACCGCCGCGCTGGCGGGTCCCGCCGGACGACGTTCGCCCAGGTGCCCGACAGCGTCGGCAAGCGCGCCGTCCCAGGTTGTCCTGGGGGAACAGGATCGCCCCTCCTGGCTTGGACATCGCGGATGGACGGGCACGACCCCAACCTGTTTGTGCGGTCCGTTCGACTCGCCGTTCCACCACGCCGCCTCCCGCCACGCCGGATCTCCCAGGACAACGGCGGTGAGATCTCTGCCCGACCTCGTCCGTCCCCGGGTTTGCGCTCCCGATCGATTGCCTCAGCGCACGAAGTCGGCTACTCCGGTTTGGGAAGGTGATGGTCGTGGAGCGCATCGGATCCCGGGACGCAAAGGCACACCTTGCCGAGCTACTCGACAAGGTGGCGCGGGGCGAGTCGAGCCTGATCACCCGACGCGGCAGGCCGGCAGCGCTCCTCTGTCCTCCTCCCCACGGCCGAACAGGCACGGTGGCTCGGACTGTGGCCGACCTCAGGGCGTTCGGCAAACGCTACACCCTTGGCATGGGTCTTCGAGAAGCCATCGAAGAGGGGCGTCGATCGATGCCATGCGTTCTGGCGGGGGCGCCCACCGCGGGAGGCGCTGCCCTCGTCGGGTCCAAGTCCCCGCCCGACCCTGTGTAGCATCCCAGCCAGTCCCGGGTCGCGCGTCGCCGGCGTCGCGCACCTGGTTCTCATGGTGGGTGGCTGACCAAGCACGCCGACCCGCCAATGCGTCGTCACGGATCCGGAGGCGCCGATCGCGGGCACGGCCCCGCCGGGCCCAGGCGGTGGTGCGCCCGGCAGCTTGGGCTGCGGTGCAGCCGTCGGCCGGCCGCCCACGCCCGCCGGGATCTTGCCGACCGGTCGGGCCGTGCGTATAGTGTCTGTGTGTACCGGTACAAACGGTACACTTAGGCCCGACAAGGGGGAGCGCGCATGTGGCTGACCGTCGACCCGCGCTCGCCCAAGCCCGTCTACCAGCAGGTGATCGAGAGTGTCAAGGGCGCCGTCGCCAAGGGCCTTCTGGAGCACGGCGATCGCCTGCCGTCGGTGCGGGAGCTGGCCGGCATGATGACGCTCAACCACAACACCGTCGCCCGCGCCTATCAGGAGTTGGAGCGCGACCGCGTGATCGAGGTGGTGCGCGGGCACGGCACGTTCGTCGCCGCAGCCGTCCGGCCGCCCGACCGGGAGGCGCGCGTGCAGGAGCTCGTCGCGCGGATCCGCGAGATGATCGTCGACGCCCACCACCTGCAGCTGAGCGAGGACGACCTGCTCGAACTCGTCCAGACCACCGTGCGTGCATGGCGCGAGGAGAGGGGGCAGCCCGACAGATGACAGCGGCAGTGGAGATGTCCGGCGTGCGCAAGGCGTTTCGCGGCAAGGAGGCCCTTCGCGGCGTCGAGTGGTCGGTGCCCGAGGCGAGCGTGTGCGGCCTCATCGGGGCGAACGGCGCGGGCAAGACGACGCTCCTGCGTCTGGCCCTCGGTCTTGTGCGCGCCGACGCGGGCAGCGTGGTGGTTCTGGGCGAGCGCCTGGGCCTGGAGAACGCCTCGCTGCGCGAGCGGGTCCACTACGTGGCGAGCGATCGCGCGATGGCGCCCGGGTACCGGGTCGACGAGTGGGTGCGCTACGCCAGCCTCGCCTACCCGCGCTGGGACACGGTCCGCGCCGGGCGGCTCTTGGGGGCCCTCGAACTCGACCTGCGCCGCGGCGTGGGCGAGCTATCCGCCGGCCAGCGCACGAGCCTGCAGATCGTCGTCGCGGCCGCGTCGCGGCCCGACCTTCTCCTCCTCGACGAGCCGACCAATGGCCTCGACGTCGTGGTGAAGACCCAGGTCCTGCAGCTCGTGATCGACATGGCCGCCGCCGAGGGAACGACGATGATCCTCGCGAGCCATCACATCGAAGACGTCGAACGCCTGGCCGATCGCCTGGCCGTGCTCTACGACGGCCACTTCGTGCTCCAGGGCGATCTCGACGCGATCAAGGCCCGCATGCACCGCCTCCAGGTGGTCATCCCCGGCGACTGGCCGGTCGAACTCGAGAAGGACCCGACGGTGGTGCGGGTGGAGCGCCAGGGCAAGGTCGCCGTGCTGACCGTCGACGGCCCGCCCGAGCCGGTGGCCGAGCTGTGCCGTCGGCACGGTGCCGTGCTGGTGGAGTCGATCGACCTCGACCTGGCCGAGGTGTTCCGCATCGTGTTGGGAAAGGAGGGCTACAGCCGTGCCCAGCTCCAGTGGAACGTCGAGTAGCCGGCCCGGCTCGTTCCTTGCGCCGGCCGCCCGCTATCGCGAGCTGCACGTGAACCGCACCGTCTACATCCTCGGCGCGCTGGTCCTCGTCGGACCGTGGGTGGCCTGGCTGATGCAGCTCCAGGCCGAACTGCATGCACCTGCAGTTCTGCTCGACGCCATGGGTCACGGCACCGTGCACAGCCTCCTGGCGTCGACGCTGGCAGGCTTCGCGAGCGGCAGCCCGACGTTCAACACCTTCACGGTCCTTGCCGCCGCCGCCTTCGGGGTCGCGCTCTTCGGCTACGACCGCAGCGCCGGTGGACTCCTGTACACGCTCGAGACGCCGCTGCGACGGCGCGACGTGTTCGCCGCCAAGGCGATCTTCGGCGGCACGGTGGTGGTGCTCGCGATCGCGCTGGGCATCGCCGGCACCCTGGTCGCCGCCGCCCTGAGCGGCAACCTCGCCCTGACGGGGCCGATCCTGCTGCGGGGCCTGTTCGCCGTGACCGGGCAGCTCAGCCTGTTCGCGACCGCGCTCGCGCTGGGCGGTGCCGTGGGCACGGTCTTTTCCGGCCTCGCCATCGCCTTCTGGGCCGGCCTGCCGGGACTGCTGTCCGGGCTCCTCACCATGCTGTTCGTGCCGGTGTCCTACGCGGTGCCCACGACCGTCGGCGCGGCGGTTGCTTCTCCCGCCGGAATCGCTTCACTCGCCCAGGCACTACCCAACCTGTCCCCGTTCAGCCCCGCCGGCATCGGACTGTGGTCGACGGCCGACGTGCTTGCGCTCATCGCCTGGTTTGTCGCCTGGACCGCGTTCATGCTCTGGCAGGGGTCCAGGTGGTGGCAGCTGGCGCCGTTCGAGCGCCTGGGCGACGGCGTCTTTTTCCCCTTCCTGTGGAACCTCTACTACGCCTACCTTTCGCTGGCGAGCGGCCTGTTTGTCACGACCCTCGTCACCCATGGCACGGTGCGGGGCCCCGAGTGGGCGCTCATCTACGCGGCCGCGTTCGTCGCCGGCTGGTTCTTCTGGCGTCTTGCCGTGACGCGCCAGGGGCGGCGCGCCGCGTGGCGCCATGCCGTCTCCGCGCGGACCTGAGCGGCTTGCGCGCCGTCGGCGCCTGGGGTCGCGGGGTGCGAACGCCGCCCGGCTCGGCTCAGGCGCCTTCGAGCGGTGTCCGGCTGTGCGCCACCCAGCCCGGCGTGGCGCCGGTCGCCTCGCGCAGGAGCAGGTTCAGCTTGGCCGCGTGGTGCTGGACGTGCCGCAGGCTGTACAGGTACAGTTCGGCCCGGCTGAGGCCCTCCAGCCAGGGAAAGCCGCACGGAGCCTCGGCCTGCGCCTCGGTCGTCGCCGCGAGCGCGCTTCGGTACGCATCGCGACCGTGGGCGACGAGCGCCAGGACCGCTTCCCTGGTATAGGGACGCTCGGGCAGAAAGCACGGTCGCCTGGTCGTCGCGAACGAATCCTTGTGGCGGCACGAACGCGCCCGGATGGTCGGCCAGGTACACATGAACCCAGTACGCGGCGTGAAACGCCTCGTACCAGAAGCCGATGACGGCGTGGGAGGGGATCTGGGGCGTGCTGTCCGGATCGCTCCACAAGCCGTCCGGGCAGGCCCGGATCGCATCGTCGAGCATGTCGACGGCGGCGCCGAACTGGCCCCACACGATCGCCTTCCAGTCCATCGGATCGCTCCTTTGACGGGGTGCTGCGCGAGGGCGACGGCGGCCGGCGGCGCGACCGGACGGACGCCCACGTCGTCCCTCGGGGGTTCGCCGCCGCCTACGCGCGCACCCGCGCGACGAGGAACCGGCGCCTGAACGGACAGGCGCCCCCGCAGCGGGGGGCGCCTGTGACCGCGTCTGCCGCCCGGCCGCGCCTGCTCGGCTTCGGTGCGGCGGGTAGCCGACGCCGTGCACCACGGCCTGGGGGACCTTGCGCAGCTGGCCGTCGGCGTGGACCTGCATTCCCATGGCACGGGATGCTCCTCGTCGACGTTGACCATGTGGGAGGCCCCCACGACTGGAGCCGGACTTTGGGAGCCTTGGCAGGAGGCGGGCGTGTCGATACGAAATCTTGAAGCGATTCAAAGAGCGGCCGGGAGGCGCGATCGGTGAAGCATTGGGTAGCCAGGTTTGCTTCGGTACTGGGGTGCGCCGCCATCCTCGCCACGACCGGCGGGGCCACGCAGGCGGCGGGCGCGCGCCCGACAGGGGCCGGTTCCACGATGAACGTTGCTCTGACGACGGCCCTAGACACCTTCGATCCGGCCGACAACAACACGGCCTGGTTCCTCAATTTCAGCCTGTACAGTTATCTCATCGGCATCAACGACAAAGGGCAGTACTTCCCTGATCTTGCGTCCTCGATGCCGAGCATTTCGGGCAATGGACTCGTATACACGTTCCACCTTCGCAAGGCTCGCTTCTGGAACGGCACTCCGGTCACGGCCCAGGACGTCGTATGGTCGTTGAATCGCACGGCCAACCCCAAGACGGGTAGCTGGGCGGTCGGCTTCATGAACTCCATCGCCGGCTTCGCCGCAGTGGAGAGCGGGCACGCCAAGACCTTGTCGGGAATCAGCGCGCCCAATGCGAGTACCGTCGTGATCCACCTCAGCAGCCGCGACAGCGCGATCCTGGGTGAGCTTGCAACCGGGCCGATGGCGATCTTGGACCCCGCCCAGGTCGAGAAGTATGGCTCGAATTATGGCTTGCACCCCATGGGATCGGGACCGTACGAGATCCAAAGCTACCTCCAAGGACAGCGACTGGTCCTGACGCGCAACCCGTATTACTACCTCACCGGCACGAACGGTCAGCGCCTGCCGTACGTCGGACGCGTCGACATCACATTAAGCGTCAATCCCGCGGTGGCCGCCCTTCAGATCGAGAAGGGGCAATCCGACCTGTTGGCCGGCACCCTGCCCAAGGCCAGCTACTACACCGCCATTCTCAACGCACAGTACCGTGCCCTCGTCAGTCGCTCGCCGGCTTGGTACACCTACCAGATCGCTCTCAACACGAGCGTGAAGCCGTTTAACAACCTCAAGGTACGCGAGGCGGTGGCCCTGGCCGTCGATCGGACACAGATCGCCAAGGCCCTGGGCCCGTACTGGATCATGCCGACCGTGCAGCGCCTCCCGAAGGGCTTTCCCGGCTACGAGAACTCCTTCCCGTATCCAAAGGAGAATCTTACGCGGGCGAAGGCGCTTCTCAAGGCTGCCGGCTTCCCGCACGGGTTCACCACCACCTACGTCGTGGGCAACTGGCCGGACGTGGCCAATGACACCGCCCTCGCCCAGGTGCTTCAGAGCCAACTCGCGCGGATTGGCATCCAGTTGAAGATCAAGGTTGAGGGACCCTCCGAGGTGGCCACGGCGGTCAACACGAAGGGCGAGACACCGATGTTTACGGTGTGGTGGGGAGCCGACTTCTCCGACCCGTACGACTTCCTGAACGCCCAGTTCGGTTGCAGCGACTTCCCTCCGCACGGCGACAACCAGATGTTCTGGTGCAACCACACGGTGGACCAGCTCGACAACTCCGCCCTGACGCAGCTCAACCGCGCGAAGGAACTGGCCTTGTACCAGCAGTCCGAGAAGATCATTCAGGCCAACTTCGTCTACGTGCCGTTGTTCCAGACCTACACGGTGACGATGCACTCCGCGCGTCTGACGAACTTCGCGGTGAACCCGATCTACCAGTGGGACTTCGCGCAGTACCGTCTGAAGTGACGCCCCTGGCGCTATCCGAGGGCCCTCGGCCCGGTTGGTCTCAAGGGCAGAGCGCCGCCGCGCGTGCGTGGCGGCGCCTGCGCCGTGATCGAAGCGCGACCATCGGGCTGTCGCTCATCGGGCTGCTCGTGCTGATGGCCATCTTCGGTCCTCTCGTGGCGCCCCACAATCCCGACACACAGTTCCTCAACGGGCTCAACGCCCAGGGACTTCCCGTTCCTCCGTCGCGGCAGTTTCCGCTCGGCACGGACACGCTCGGCAGAGACCTGCTCAGCCGGATCATCTACGGTGCCCGGGTGTCGCTCACCGTCGGCCTGGCGGCCAATGCCATCGCCATCGGCGTGGGGACCGCGGTGGGCCTCGTCGCCGGCTACGTCGGGGGGCTCACCGACACCGTCCTCATGCGTCTGACGGACGTCATGCTGGCGTTCCCCAACCTGCTCTTGGCGATGGCGCTCCTCACGCTTATCGGACCCGGTCTGGAAACCGTGATCATCGTCATCGCCTTCACGAGCTGGGCGTCGATGGCGCGCATCGTGCGCGGACAGGTTCTGTCCATCCGGGAACTCGAATACGTCGAGGCGGCCCGGGCCATCGGCGCCTCGCGGTGGCGCGTCATCGTCCGATGCATCCTGCCGCAGCTCGACAGCGTCGTGCTGGTGTACCTCACACTGAACATCGCCGCTGCGGTCTTGTTCGAGGCCAGCCTGAGCTTCCTGGGCATCGGTGTGCAGCCGCCGGCTGCCGACTGGGGCGCCATGATCGCCGGGGGGGAGAGCTACTATCAGATCGCCCCGTGGGTGTTCTTGTTCCCCGGCCTCGCGCTGGCGTTGATGGTCTTCAGCTTCAACCTGTTCGGCGACGGGCTGCGCGACGCCCTCGACCCGCGCGGCGGGGGGCGAACGTCGTGACGTTCGCCTACGTGGTGCGCCGGGTTCTGACGATGCTCCTTGTCCTCCTCGGGGTCAGTATCCTCACGTTCACCCTCCTGTTCGTGATCCCGGCCGACCCGGCGCGAGTGATCGCGGGGCCCCATGCCGGTCCGCTGGCCCTCGCCCACATCCGCGCGAACCTGGGGTTGGATCAACCGATCTACGTGCAATACGGGTTGTGGCTATGGCGGGCTGCGCACGGCAACCTGGGTGTTTCGTTCGCCTACCGGGTGGCCGTGTTGCCGTCGATCCTGGTCCGGCTGCCGGTCACGGCCGAACTGGCTGCGGCGGGACTTGTGGCGGAACTTGTCATCGGCATCCCTGTGGGGCTGGTCGCGGCCGTGAGGCGCGGCAGCGCACTCGACCGGTTGCTGATGTCGCTGTCGCTCCTCGGTGTCACGGCGCCCGCGTTCTGGCTCGGGTTATTCTTCATCTACCTGTTCGGCTTTCGGCTCGGGATCTTCCCGTTGGGCGGCATCGGCGGCGTATGGCACCTCATCCTGCCTGCGGCGACCATCGGCCTCGGTGGCGGCGCATGGTATGCGCGTCTCTTGCGGTCGACCATGCTCGAACAGCTCGATCGCGACTACGTGCGGACCGCGGCGGCCAAGGGGGCGAGCAGAGCGCGGACCGTCTTCGCGCATGCACTGCCCAACGCGTTGGCACCGGTCGTTACGCAGATCGGTCTTGACCTCGGGAGCTTCCTGTCGGGAGTGCTCATTGTGGAGATCGTCTTCGGGTGGCCCGGCCTCGGCACGTGGGCCTGGACCGCGGTGCAGAATCTGGACTATCCCGTCATCGTGGGAACCGTGATCGTGTCTGCCGTCCTCATCACGCTGGCGAACCTCGTCGTCGACCTCGTCTATCCGCTCCTTGATAAGCGTGTGTCGCTGGGCGGGCCCCGTTGAGCGTGGTGACGCGTACGTCGCCGCGGACGGGGCGTGCAACGATCCGCGACGTCAGCCGCCTTGCCGGCGTGTCTGTCGGTACGGTGTCGCATGTGATGAATGGGACCGCTACCGTGAGCGCGGACAAGGTGGAACGGGTCCGTGCCGCGATCGCAACCCTGCACTACCGCCCCGTTCATGCCGCCGCTGCGCTGGCACGGCGTCGGACCTCGACCGTCGCCTTCTCCTACGTCGCCTCGCGGCTCGACGGCGACCTGTTCAAGTGCCACGAGATGATCGCGCTGGCCAACGCGCTGGCAGAACGAGGTCTGTCGCTGCTCCTGGCGCCCGAGGACGTGGGGCAGGCCGACGACGCCAGCGCGGTCGTGCGGTTTGCCCTCGAGCAGCGACTTGACGGTGTCGTGCTCACCGATGTGGATCTCGAGCGCGGCCGCGTGCGTGCGCTGTCCCAACTGGACGTGCCGTGCGTCGTCTATGGCGCGAACGAGGGGTTGGGCCTCGATGCGGTGGACGTGGACGAGAGTCGCGGCATCGCCATGGCCGTCGAACACCTGCTCGGCCTCGGCCATACCGCGATCGCATTCCTGGCCGCGCCCGTTGCAGAGGACTATGCGCGCATTCGCCTTGATGCATATCGCGCGTGCCTGGCGGCGGCCGGTCTTCGCACGTTCGTGGCGATGGCGGATGGGTACCGTGTGGCCGACGGACAGCGAGCGATGGCACGGTTTGCCGAGTTTGACCAGGTCAGCGCAATCGTCTGCGCGAGCGATCAGCTGGCGCTCGGCGCGATGCATGCCGCCCAGACCAGGGGACGGCGGATACCGGAGCAGATCAGTGTGGTAGGCTTCGATGACATTGCCATGGCGGCGCTGGCGTCTCCCCGGCTGACGACGGTGCGGCAGCCCGTCAACCAAATCGCCAGCGCTCTGGTGCGTCGCCTCGTCTCGCCCGGCAGTCCTTCGCGCTCTCGTCGCCCCCGACGTCAACTCGTCGCACCTCGTCTGATCGTCCGCGAGAGCACGGCTCCACCGGCCTGAGCGCGCCTGGGGTGGGGGACGGGCAGATACGTTGGCCGGAGGCGGGCACCGCCTTTGGAGGCGATGCCATCGATGGAGTGGGTCCATGCGTCACACGAAGAACGGACCGGCAGTGCCGGTCCGTTCGGGCGGGTTCGGCCGCGGGCGGCTAGCCGCCCACGTGGTAGCCGCTGCAGGCGGCGGTGCCGGAGGCCGACGGATTGGTCGGCGGGCCGAGCACCTGGACCTGCACCTGCTGGACGCCGAACGCGCTGACCGCGGCGGACGACGCGTTCATGAACAGGTCGACGTGCGCGCCCTGGATGGCGCCGCCCTCGTCGTCGGCCTGGGCGAGGTAGCCGCCGGACGGCAGGTTCGCCGACTGGTAGCCGTGGACGTACAGGCAGGTACCCAGCGGGATCACGCTCGGGTCGACGGCGACATCGCCGGCGGTGAGCGGCTTGCCGAAGTAGTCGGTTGCGCCGTACGGATAGTTGTCCTGGGCGCTCGGGCCGTAGGCGGTTGCCTTCATCACGAGCTGCCGGGTGACGGCCGGCACGCCGGCCGCGCCGCCAGCCGGTGCCTTGATTGCCGTCGCCGCCGCAAACGCCGGCGCCGCGGTGAGCACCGCTGCGCCCATGACGGCGGCACCGGCAAGAAGTCGCAGACGCGAGACCATGTCGTGCCCTCCTTTCGCTGTGGAACCCGAGCCGCATCGCGGTCCGGGTCCAAGCGCCGCGCCACGGCGACACCGACAACTTTGTACCGCGTTTTCGATTGCTTGTCGCGCCGCGCGAGGCCGGCGGACGCCGACGCGCGGCAGGTGGCGCCGGCCGCGCGCTTCGCCGGCGCGCCGGCTCGGACGTTTGCGCGGTACTGGCTGCGTCATGCACGAATGCCACGCGCCGCCATCGCAGGGTGCGGCGCGCGCGGGCGAACGATCCCGTGCGGCGGTCCGTCCGTCCGGCGGTCGCGGGCCGATGGGTCGTAGCCGCGGACAGGCCCGCCGCGGTTCGCTAGGGCTGCAGCCGCGCGGCGGCGCAGCAAAGGGGTGATCGGGCGATGGAGATCGCCGTCCTTCGCGAGGAGGCGGCCGGCGAGCGCCGTGTCGCGCTCATGCCGGAGGGCGTGGCCGCGCTCGTGCGCGACGGCCACAACGTTCGTGTGGCCGCCGGCGCGGGCGCCGGCGCATGGGCGGCGGACGCGACGTTCCGGGCGGCCGGGGCGCAGATCGCGGGCGACATGGCGGCGCTTGTTCCCGGGCCGGCGCTGGCCCTCGCCGTCCAGGCGCCGTCGGCGGCCACGGTGGCCGCCCTGCCGCCGGGAAGCGCGCTTGTCGCGCAGCTCGCGCCGTTTGCCGGACTCGACCGCGTCGCGCAGCTCGCGCGGCGCGGCGTCGCGGCCTGGAGCCTCGACCTGGTGCCGCGCGTCACGCGTGCCCAGGGCATGGATGTTCTGTCCGCCTCGGCCACCGTCGCCGGCTACCGGGCGGCGATCCGCGCCGCCGAGCTGTCGGGCCGGTTCTTTCCCCTCCTCATGACGGCCGCCGGCACGATCGCGCCCGTGCGCGTGCTCGTGATCGGCGCCGGCGTCGCCGGCCTGCAGGCGATCGCCACCGCCCGCCGGCTGGGTGCGGTGGTACACGCCTTCGACGCGCGCCCGGCGGTCCGGGAGCAGGTCGAGAGCCTGGGCGCGTCGTTTCTCGCCTTGCCCGACCTGGTGGCCGACGGCACGGGCGGCTACGCGCGCGCCGTGGACGCCGACGAGGAGGGCCGTGAGCGCGCCTTTCTGGCCCAGCCGGTGGCCGCGAGCGACATCGTCATCGCGACCGCGGCCGTCCCCGGCGGCCGCGCGCCGTGCCTTGTCGACGCGTCGATGGTCGACGCCATGCGGCCGGGCAGCGTCATTGTCGACCTGGCCGCGTCGAGCGGCGGCAACTGCGCCGCAACGCGACCCGGCGAGCGCGTCGTCACGCCCGGCGGGGTTGTCGTCGAGGGGGCGACCGATCTCGTCTCCCAGATGGCCCTGCCGGCAAGCCAGCTGTTCTCGCACGCCCTGGTCGCGTTCGTGCGGCTCATCGTCGAGCGCGGCTGCGCGACCGGTCCCGACGGTCGCATCGAGCCGGTCGCGACCGACGACGAGATCCTGCGCGCCGCCCTCGTCACGGCCGGCGGCGCGGTCGTCCACGAGGGGATCCGCGCCCGCCTGGCGGCGAGCGCCTGAATAGGACGTAGGAGGCGAGGCGCGACATGCACACAGGCCTGCTCCAGGAGCTGTTCGTGTTCGTCCTGGCGGTGTTCCTCGGCTTTGCCCTGATCACGAAGATCCCGTCCGTCCTGCACACGCCGCTCATGTCGGCGACGAACGCCATCCACGGCGTGATCCTCGTCGGCGCCGTGGTGGCCGCGGCCCTGTCGACCGGCCCGGCCCAGATCGCCCTGGGCGTGGCGGCCGTCCTTCTCGCCACGCTCAACGTGGTCGGCGGCTACGTCGTGACCGACCGCATGCTCGAGATGTTCCGCACCGGTCGCGCCGGCGGGCGGGCGAAGGCCGATGGCTAGCGCGTACTCCGAGGCCGCCTACATGGCCGCCGCCGCCCTGTTCGTGGGCGGCATCATGCTCCTGCGCTCGCCGGCGACGGCCCGGCGGGGGAACCTGCTTGCCGCCCTGGGCATGCTCGTCGCCCTCGTGTTCACGGTCCTCGCCACGACGCTCCACCACACCGGGCTTCTCGCCGGCGCGTTCGTCGCGGGTGCGCTTGCCGGCACGCTCGTCGCGCGCCGGGTGCGGATGACCGCCATGCCCCAGCTCGTCGCCCTGTTCAACGGCATGGGCGGCGGCGCGGCCGCCCTCGTCGCCCTGGACGAGGCGCTGCGGCTGCTTCACGCCGCGCCGACGCTGCCGCCGGAGACGGCCGTACCGGGCATGCTCACGCTCATCATCGGCTCGATCAGCTTCGCCGGTAGCCTCGTCGCGTTCGCGAAGCTCCAGGAGCTCGTCACGGGCCGGCCGATCGTCTACCCCGGGCAAAGCGTTGTCAACGCCGTGCTTCTGGCCGTCGCGGTGGCGGCGGGGATTGCCGTCGTGGCCGGCGTGCGGGCGGTGGCGCCGGCCGACCTGGTCGTCGGCCTGACCCTTCTCGCCGCGACCCTGGGCGTGCTGTTCGTCCTGCCCGTGGGCGGTGCCGACATGCCCGTGATCATCTCGCTCCTGAACTCCCTTACCGGCCTTGCCGCCGCCGCCACCGGCTTCGTCCTCGCGAACGACGTCCTCATCGTTGCGGGCGCGCTCGTCGGCGCCTCGGGCACGATCCTGACCATGCTCATGAGCCGCGCGATGAACCGCTCGATCGCCAGCGTGCTGTTCGGCGCCTTCGGCCGGGTCGCGGCCGGCGCCGGCCAGGCGGCGCAGGGCACGGTGCGGCCGACCACGCCGGACGAGGTGGCCGTGCTCCTGGCGTACGCCCACGAGGTCGTCGTCGTGCCGGGCTACGGCCTCGCCGTCGCCCGCGCCCAGCAGGAGGTCAAGGATCTGTGCGACGCCCTCGTCGCGCGCGGCGTCGACGTGCGCTTCGGCATCCATCCGGTGGCCGGGCGGATGCCCGGGCACATGAACGTGCTCCTCGCCGAGGCGAGCGTTCCCTACGACCGCCTGTACGAGATGGACCAGATCAACCCGGAGTTCGCCCGCACCGACGTGGTGCTCGTGATCGGCGCCAACGACGTGACCAACCCGGCCGCGCGCACCGATCCGACCAGCCCGATCTACGGCATGCCGATCCTCGACGTCGACCGGGCGAAGACCGTGGTCGTGCTCAAGCGCTCGATGGCGCCGGGCTTCGCCGGCATCGACAACCCGCTGTTCGTCGAGGACAACACCCGCATGCTGTTCGGCGACGCGCGCGCCAGCGTCGCGTCGCTCCTGCGCGAACTGCGCGAGGTGGCCTAGCGCCGCCGCGCGCGCGAGGAGGCGAAGCCGATGCCAAGTGTCTTCCCGGGCCCGGCGGCCGCTACGCCCGATCGGCGGTCTGTGACCGGCGACGAGGCGAAGCCGCCCCTGGGCGAGCGCGAGGCCCGGGCCGAGAGCGAGCGCTGCCTGCTGTGCGGCGGCCCGTACGCCCAGGCGCCGTGCGTCACGGCCTGCCCGGCCGGCGTCGACGTGCCCGGGTTCGTCGCGGCGATCGGCGACGGCGACGCCGGCGCGGCCGCCCGCACGATCCTGTCGACGAACCCGCTCGGCGCCACGTGCGCCCGGGTGTGCCCGACCGAGGTTCTGTGCGAGGGGGCGTGCGTGCTCCTGCACGAGGGCCAGCGCCCGGTCGACATCGGCCGGTTGCAGCGCTTCGCGATGGATCGCGCCGTGCGGCGGGGCGCCCTGCGCCTGGCGGCGCCGGCGGTCGGCAACGGCCGCCGGGTGGCCGTGATCGGCGCCGGGCCGGCCGGCATGACGGCGGCGGCCGAACTGCGCGCCAGGGGCTACGCGGTCACGCTGTACGACGAACGCGACGAGCCGGGCGGACTCGTCCGCTACGCGATCGCGCCGTACCGCCAGATGCGCGAACCCCTGCCGGCCGAGATGGCCGCCCTCGAGCGCCAGGGCGTGCGCGTCCGGCTGCGCCACCCGATCGACACGCCCGACGCCCTGCGCGCGGTCGAGGCACAGGCCGAGGCGATCGTGCTGGCGATCGGCATGGGCGAGGACGCGCCGTCCGGTTGCCCGGGCGAGGACCTGCCCGGCGTGTGGCCGTCGCTGGCGTTCGTCGCCGCGCTCAAGAGCGGCCGGCCGCCGGCCGTGGGCGAGCGCGCCATCGTGGTCGGCGGCGGCAACACGGCGATGGACATGGCGCGCGAGGCGCTGCGCCTGGGGGCACGCGAGGTGACTGTGCTCTACCGGCGCACCGAGACCGAGATGCCGGCCTACCGGCACGAGGTGGCCGAGGCGATGGCCGAGGGCGTGCGGTTTGCCTGGCTGACCGCACCGGTGCGGTTTGTCGGCAGCGACCGCCTGACCGCCGTTGCCTGCCGCTACATGCGCCTGGGCCCGCCCGACGCCTCGGGGCGGCGCCGGCCCGAGGCGGTCGAGGGCACCGAGTTCGACCTTCCCGCCGACACCGCCATCCTGGCGATCGGGCAGCGGCCGCGGGCCGCATTTGTCGGCTGGGTCGAAGGCGTCTCCCTCGAGGGCGGCCGGATCGTTTGCGACCCGGCCACCGGGCGGACCGGCAACCCGCGCTACTTCGCCGCCGGCGACGCGGTGAACGGCGGCGACACGGTGGTCATGGCGGTGCGCATGGGCAAGATCGCGGCAGCCGGCGTGCATGCCGCCCTGGCCGGCGCGCCGGCTGGGAGATGAGGCGCGGTCGCGGGACGGCGCGAAGGTGGTGGGCGTGATGGTGGAGGTGCGCTGGCACGGCCGGGGCGGTCAGGGCGCGAAGTCGGCGTCGCAGCTCCTGGCCATGGCGCAGATGGCGACGGGCCTGTACGTGCAGGCGTTTCCGGAGTACGGGCCGGAGCGCTCCGGGGCGCCGGTGCGGGCATACAATCGGGCCCGGTCGCGGCCCATCCGGCGTCACGACGGCGTGCGCCGGCCGGGCGTCGTCGTCGTCCTCGATCCGACCCTGATCGGTGAGGTCGACGTCGCAGGCGGTCTCGACCCGCATGGCCTCCTCATCGTCAACACCGTCGAGGGGGAGGCCCGGATCCGCGCCCGCACCGGCCATGCCGGACCGCTCTGGTGCGTCGACGGAGAGGGCCTCGCGGCGCGCGCGGGAACGCGCTACGCGAACGTCGTCCTGTTCGGCGCCCTCGCGGTCGCGGTCGGCCTGCCCGCGTCGGCGACGGCGGCCGCCGTGACCGACCTCATGGCCGCGCGCCTGGGTCCCCAGCGCCTGGCGGCGACGCTCGCGGCCGTGTCGCTGGGCCGGGACGCGGCGCGCCAGGCCCGCCGGCACCGGGCTGCGCTGCCGGCGCCCGGGCGCCCCGGCGCCGCCGTGCCGGCGGACCCGGGCAAGGCGGCGCCGGGATTCGTTGCGTTCCCGTTGCCCGGCGCGCGCGTGGCACCCGACGTGCGGCACCGGCCGCGCACCGGCAGCTGGCGGTCGGGAGGCCGTCCCGCCCTCGACCTCACGCGCTGCGTCGGCTGCCTCCTGTGCTGGGGCTACTGCCCGGACCGGGCGATCCTGGTCCACGACGGCCAGGTGGTCGGCATCGACGACGATCTGTGCAAGGGGTGCGAACTGTGCGTGGCGGCGTGCCCGACCGGGGCCCTGGCGATGGTGGCGGAGGGGGTGGCCGGCGATGGTGGTCATGGCGGGGGATAGGGCGTCGTCGCTGCCGGGCGTGCGCGCGACGCGGGCCGGCGCGCGGGGGATGCGGCTCCTTACCGGTGCCCAGGCGGCGGCCGAGGCGATGCGGCAAATCGACCCCGACGTCGTGCCGATCTACCCGATCACGCCCCAGACGCCGATCATCGAGACCTTCGCCGCGATGCAGGCGGCGGGGCGGGTGTCGGGCGAGCTGGTAAACGTCGAGAGCGAGCACTCGGCCATGAGCGCCGCCCTGGGCGCCGCCCTGGCCGGGGGGAGGGCGATGACCGCGACGGCGTCCCAGGGGCTGGCCTATATGGTCGAGGTGATCTACATCGCCGCGGCGCTGCGCGCGCCGGTCGTCATGGCGGTGGGCAACCGCGCGCTGTCGGCGCCGATCAACATCCACGGCGACCACTCCGACGCGATGCTCGCCCGGGACGCGGGCGCGATCTCGCTGTTCGCGGAGAACGCCCAGGAGGCGTACGACCTCATGCTGTGCGCCCCGCGTCTCGCCGAGCATCCCGACGTGATGCTGCCGGTCATGGTCGGCCAGGACGGGTTCACCATCACGCACAGCGCCGAGCCGGTCTCGCTCCTGCCGGACGAGACGGCGCGCCGCTTCGTCGGCCCGTACCGCGTGCCGACGCCGCTCCTCGACACCGCCCGGCCGACCACCCAGGGGACGTTTGCCATGCCCGACGCGTACTTCGAGTTTCGCCTCGAGATCGAGGCCGCGCAGCGTCGGGCCCTGGGTGCGTGGCGGCAGATCGCGGCGCAGTACCGGGCCCTGTCCGGCCGGCGCCTGGGTGCGTTGGAGGCCTACCGGCTGGGCGGCGCGGAGCGCGTTCTCATCGCCATGGGCTCGGTCGCGGGCACGGCCAAGGACGTCGTCGACGCCCTGCGCGCGCGCGGGGAGCCGGTGGGCCTGGTCAAGGTGCGGTCGTTCCGGCCGTTCCCGGGCCGCCGGCTGGCGGCGCTCCTCGGCCAGGGGAGGCGCGTGGGCGTCCTCGACCGGGCCCTGTCCCCGGGCGGGTCTGCGCCGCTCCTCGCCGAGATCGCGGCGGCGACCGGCGGGCGTGTGGCCCTCGACAGCTTCGTCGGCGGGCTGGGCGGGCGGGACATCACGCCCGACCATATCGCCGGGGCGTTTGCCCGCCTGGGCCGGCCGCACCGCGTCGGCCGGGGCGCGACGTACCTGGGCCTGCAGCGGGAGGTGAGGGTGTGAGCGCGAGCCTGCCCCGACCGCCCCGCCTGAAGGAACTTGCCCGGCACGAGGAGGCGCAGCCCCGGTTTCTGGGCGGCCACTCGCTGTGCGCGGGCTGCGGCATCCCGACCGTGGTGCGCACGGTCCTGAACGCGATCGAGGGACCGGTCGTGGTGGTGAACGCGACTGGCTGCCTCGAGGTGGCCACCAGCCGCTACCCGACCACGGCCTGGAACGTGCCGTGGCTGCATGCGGCGTTCGAGAACGCGGCCGCGACGATGAGCGGGATCGAGGCCGCCGACCGGGTCCTGCGCCGCCGCTCGCCCGACCGTGCGCGCGCGCCGCGGACCACGTTCGTCGTATTCGGCGGCGACGGCGGCACGTACGACATCGGCCTGCAGTCGCTGTCGGGGGCGCTCGAACGCGGCCACCGGCTGCTGTACGTGTGCTACGACAACGAGGCCTACATGAACACCGGCATCCAGCGCTCGAGCGCCACCCCCTTCGGGGCGAGCACCACGACGACACCGGCGGGCGCGCAGGCGCTGGGAAAGATCCAGCAGCGCAAGGATCTGACCGCGATCGTGGCCGCCCACCACATCCCCTACGTCGCCCAGGCCTCGATCTCGCACGTCCAGGACCTGGCGCGCAAGGCGCGTACGGCGAGCGCCGTCGAGGGCCCGTCGTTCCTGAACGTGTTGTCCGCCTGCCCGCTCGGCTGGGGAACGCCCGGCCGCGACGCGATCGCGTCGGCCCGGATGGCGGTCGAGAGCCGCTACTGGCCGCTGTTCGAGATCGTCGGCGGGCGCTACCGGCTCAGCCACGTGCCGGCCCATCCGGTGCCGGTCGCGCAGTGGCTCGGCATGCAGACGCGGTTTGCCCACCTCGCCGACCGCCCCGACCTTGTGCGGGAGATCCAAGCGGCGGTGGACAGGGACTGGCAGACCCTCGTGGATCGCGTCCGCGCCGATGCCGAGGCGGCGGAAGGATCTGCGCCCGCGGTCTGATCCGACCGCGCGGCCGTGACCGACACGGGGAGGGATGGACATGGACAACGGACGGGCGGGTGCGGGCAGCCACGCGGAAGGCGCGGCCCCCCTCGCGCCGGGGGAGGCGACAGAGGCCGTCGGCTACGGCGTGAGCGCCGCGGTCGTGCGGCGCGTCCTGCGCGACCTGGCGGCGCAGACGGCGGCGGGGCGTGCCGGCCCCCACGCGCGCGCGGCGGTCGGCCACGATGTCGCGCCGGCGCTGTCGCTCGCCCTGCCGGGGTTCGTCGACCTGCGCGAACTGGCCCGGGACTGGGCCCCGCCCGACGTCGAGACGATCGACGAGGCGGTCCTGCGCGTCGACGCCCAGGACATCCGCACGCTTCGCCTGGCACCGGGTGCGCGGGTCCTCTACGTCTGCCGGCGGCGCCTGCGCCACGAGCGGCCGCACTTGCCGCTCGCGCTTGTGAGCTGCCGCGTCGCGCTGTCCCGCGCGCAGGGCCTCGACGACCTCGTCCTCGAGGACGTGTCGCTCGACCAGGCCCTTCAGGCCGTGGGCGTCCGGGTTCGCGACCGGCGGGTGCGCATCGACGCGGTGGCGGCCGACCGCTGGTCCGCGCGTCGGCTCCGGGTCGCCGTGGGTGCGCCGCTCCTGCGGGTGCGCGCCGTATCGCTCGTGGCCGGCGGCGTGCCGGTGGCGCGCGCCGAGTTTGTCTATCCGTCCGGGCTGGCGCCGGTGCGGCCGGTGGCGACGCGCGGATGACCCGCATCCGGCCAGGACGTCCCGGAGCGCGAATCGTCCAGCCCCTGTCGCCGACGGCCGTCTACTTGGATCCGCGGAGAGGCGTTGCCCTGTAGTGAGTGGGCATCGGAGGAACGACCTTCGTTCGCTTCGGTTGCACGCGGCGATGGCGGAGAAGCTTCGGGCGGATCCCGAGGCCGTGCTGGCCATCGCGTGGGACCACGTGGAAGCCTACCGGGCACGCCCGAACACGGCGTAGTCGTCGCGCAGTGGCCGCGGCTGCTGCGAGGCCCCGTGGACCGACTCGCCCGCGTGCTGGTGGACGATGCAGGGTATGCGACCGCCCTTCGCCAGGCCGGTCCGTTGGCCGCCGTCCCATCCGCCCACGAGCGCTGGCGCATCTAGGGCGCGTTCCGGGAGGCGTCGTACCATGCGACGCGAGGAGCTCGAGCATCGCATCCGCGCCGCGGGGAGCATCCTCTGCCGCCGAAGGCGGTGGTGTCGAATGAGGCCCACATGGTCCCGATCGACGATCCCGGCGGACGCAAGACGGACCTGGTGGACGGCACGTTGGGCGAGCAGTCCCCGTTTTGGAGGGGGCGTTGCCGGTGTACGCCCAGGGCGTGTCACCGTCGACCAGCCGCCTCCCGGGCGGCTGGCCGCAGCGGCCGGTGGTGCTGCGCCGGGCGGTTGCGCGGGGCGGCGACGTTCGTGCGGACACGCTCCGGGAGCGGCTCGGCGCCACCGACTGCACGGCGGCGGTCGCGACCGGGTGCTGGCCGCCATCGTCGCCGACTTCCGGTAGCGGCCGCGGTGTGACGGTTCGACGGCGCAGGGGTCGCGACGCCGCGGGGGACCGGGTCAGTCGCCCAGGTACGAGCCGGACGCCGGCACCGCGTAGGGCGCCGTCTGCGAGCCGGCTACCCGCACGGCGCCGTGCACCCGGACCAGGGCATAGCCGCGCGTCAGGGGGACCGGCCGGGCCACCCCCACGGCGGCGGGGCCGGTGCCGTACATGACCGTGACCTGGCCGGGCGCCACCTCGAGAACCGTGACCACCGTCGGGTAGGGCCCGTAGCGCAGGTGCGCCGGCCGTACGCGGATGTACGTGGACGCGCCGACGACGCGGGCGGCGACGGCCGGGCCGGGGGAGGCTGCCCAGGCGCGGACGGCCGCCGGCACGCCGACCGTCGTAGCGAGGATCGCGGTCGCGGGCATGACGCCGGTGGGGGCGGGGGGCAGGGTGGGCCAGGCCTTCTGCACCAGGTCGGCTCCCGCGTCCGCGCCCTGGGCGCTGTGCGGGTAGCGGTGCCATAGCAGGCGTAGCACGTCGCGGCTCGACGTGAACGCGGCTCGCAGGGTCAGGGCCTCGGGCGCCAGCGGACTTTGCGGGTAGCGGTTGCCGAACGCGGTGAAGACGTCCGCGACCGCCTGGCGCAGCGTGGCGGACGGCCACAGCACCGAGGCGGACGCATTGTAGCTCTCGAGGGAGTACAGGCACATGCCGTACGAGAACAGGGCCCGGGACCGGATCGCCGCGGGCGTGGCCGGGTCGGCGGCCAGGGCGGAGAAGCGCCGGCCGGCCTGGACGAAGTTGTTCTCGCCCTCGACGAACGCGACCGTCGACGCGGTGGGCGCGAACGGCTGGTTGCCCTCGAACGGGTAGGAGCCGAGCGTGCCGCCCCACAGCTGGTTGTAGAACACGAGCGTGCGGTGATAGAGGTAGGCGGCGAGGGCGTAGCGGGCGGTCGCGCGGACCTGCGTGGTCGGGGCGCTCGTCACGGCCCGTTCGAGGCGGGCGAGGTCGCCGGCCTCCATGGCCTGCACGCGCACGGCGGCGGCAAACGGCCACGAGGGGTCGCCGGGCAGGGGCACGAGCGAGCGGGTCCCGACCGCCGCCGCCACCGCGTCCAGGGTCGCCTGGGCGGCCGCGTAGTCGCCGGCGCGCATCTGGTCGACGCCGAGCGAGTAGCGCACGGCCAGACGCACGTCGGCCGGCAGCGGGTCGCGCAGCATGGCCGCGAGCGAGCGTGCCGTCATCTCCGTGTCGAGCACCCACACCTCGCGCTGTCCGGCCGCCCAGGCCATGTCGCCGTCGGGCAGCGATTGGGCGCGGACGAACTCGAGCACGGCCTGGGCGTACTGGCCGCGCAGCTCCTCGTCGCGGCCCAGGCGGTAGGCCGCGTCGTTGGCGCCCGGCGCGTCGGCGAAGGCGCGCAGGAACCCGGGCCAGGCCGCTACGCCGTGGCTCGGGCGGTACTGGGCGGCGCCGTACACGTACGGCCAGCAGCTGTAGTTGCCGTGGCAACGGGCAAGGCCGAAGTACGGCTCGCCGCGGACCTGGTCGTAGGCCGCAATCGAGCGCGCCACGAGGCCGTGCGGGTCGGCCAGGGCGATCGCCTGGGTGAGCGGGGCGCTCATGCCGTACTGGGTGTGGACGACGCCGATCCGGTCGGTGCTGCGGGCGATGGCGGCGACCAGGCCGCGCGCCTTCGCGGCAGGCGCCCCGTAGGGCAGCGCCTGCAGGGCGTCCATGTCCAGCACCTGGGCGGCGGCGGGCGTGGCATCCGGCAGCATCGCCGTCGCGTCGGTGCCGGAGACGTACGGCTGGGCGGTGACGAGGGCGAGCTGGGCGGCCGGGGTGGGAAGGGCGTGCCACAGCTGGAGCATGGCGGCGTGGTCCTGCGAACGGGCGCCGGCCATGGCGGCGATGATGTTCACGTCGGCGGGGTGGGCGCGCACGTAGGCGAGGCCGGCGGCGCCGCCCAGCCCGTAGGCGGTGATGAGGGCCGCCGCCTCCGGGTTGTACTCGTCGTCGACGGGCGACGGCAGGAGCGCCTCCAACCCCGAGGGTCCGGGGAAGAGGCGCAGGGCGGCCCGAGGCAGGTCTGCGGCCCGCACGCCCTGGGCGACGAGCGAGACCAGGATGGCGCGGGCGACGGCGTCGCCCCGGGCGGCCGCGGCATCGACGAGAAAGGCCGTGATCCCCGGTCCGAGCACCGTCTGCGTGAATCGGCCGTTCCGTTCGATCGACATCTCGGTGGCAGTGAGCAGGTCGCGGTCGGCCTCGGGGCTCTTGGCCCAGCGGCGAAGCGCCGGCAGACGCAGGGCGTCCGCCCCGGCGGGCGACGTCTCGGCCTGGCGGGCGGCCTGCCAGAGCGGGCCGAACGCGATCGTCTCGGTCGGCGACGACGACGCGGGCGGTGCCGCCAGCGCGCCGGCGCCCAGCGCGCCGACGGCAAGGGCGAACAGGGTCAGACCGGCGACCGCGTAGCGGCGCCCCATCGATCGGGTAGGCGTGGCGATCCCTCCGACATGGGCTTCGCGTCCCCCGCGACCCACCCTGCCCCGGCGCCGCCGTGCCAAAAGTTGTCGGGGCAGGACTGTCAGTCGGTCCCCGTGCCCGCCGGGCGCTCGAACTGCAAGAGCGTGTAGCCGAAGGTGAAGCCGGCCCGCTCCATGTTCCGGCGTGACGTGCCCGCCGGGTCGGTCTGGGTGGTGGCGAGGCGGCATCCCCGCGCCGCCGCGAAGGCCAGCCGCGCCTGGACCAGGGCGCGCTGCAGGCCGCGGCCGCGATGGGCCGGAAGGGTGGCGCCCGAGTAAAGGTGCGCCATATCGCCGTCCAGGCCGACGACCGCGCCCGCGACCGCCTCGCCGTCGACGAGGGCGAGGAACAGGCGCGAGTGGGCGTGCAGCGCGATCAGCCGGGCGGTGTCCACATCGGCGGCAGACGGGTCGGCGCCCTCGCCGAACGCCCGCGCGACGGTGAGGGACCAGCGCTCGGCCTCGTCGGGACGCGCGGGTCGCACCCGGGCGTCGGCGAAGCTGCCGTCCGCCGCCGTGACCGCGCGTCCCCAGGTGTACAGGACGTCACGCAGGCGGTAGCCGCGCCCGGCGAGCGCCTCCAGCCACGCCTTGTCGACCGCGTCGGCGAGCTCGACGGCCGCGGCCGCGCGCGCGTCGACCTCGGCGAAGAAGCGGCCGACCCGGTCGAGCGCGCCGTCGGCCGCGGCGCCGTCAAGGCCCAGGCCGATCGCCGCGTTGAACGGCGACGCCGGCCACGCGTAGGCCAGGCAGGTGCCGGGCCAGGCGATCACCCGGGCGTTCGCGCCCCGCCCCGACGCCAATTCGGCGGCGCGCCCGACCAGTTCGGCGGTCGCCCGGGCCCGCGCCGCCTCGACGGCGGCGGCGTCGATGTGTAGCACACCTGGCACCTCCCGGCGACCGCGGGAGGTCGCGCTGTCCGGAATCGTCTATGGCTTGCAGCCCAGCGTCCGGGCTGTCTGTGCCCTTGGCTGCGCGACAGCCGGTAGGGCCGCAACGAGCGGTGGCTGGGCCTTCGGCGTATGAGTGCGCCGCCCCGGGGATGACGCTGCCGTCCGGCTGCCCCTGCGCGGCCGTCAGCGAAGGCCCTTGCCGCCGTCGACGAGCAGGGTCTGGCCGGTGACGAAACGTGCGCCGCTGCCCAGGAGGAACCGGACGGCCGGCGCGATGTCCTCCGGCTCGCCCCATCGCCCGAGCGGCGTGTCGGCGGCGACCTCGGCATGAAACGCCTCGTCCTGCCAGCCGCCCCGGTTCATGTCGGTGCGGACGAAGCCCGGCGCCACGCAGTTCACCCGCACATGCGGGGCCCACTCCAGGGCGAGCGCCTGGGTGAGGTGGACGAGCGCCGACTTGGCCGCCTGGTAGGCATACGCGCCGGGGGACGGGCGAAGGCCCATGATCGAGGAGATGAGGACGACGCTGCCGCCCGCCTCGCGCAGCGCCTCCGCCAGGGCGCGCAGGAGAAAGATCGGGCCGCGCAGGTCGACGGCCAGCATGCCGTCCCACAGCTCCGGCGTCAGATCGGCGAGCGCGCGGCCCTCGTAGATGCCGGCGTTCAGGACGCCCGCGCCGACGCCCGCGTCGACCGCCGCCCGGCCAAGGCGCTCGACCTCGGCGAGGTCGGCCATGTCGGCCGTGACGGTGCGGGCGGCGGCGCCGGCCGCCTCGCACTCGGCGCGCACCCGGTCGAGGACCGCGGACGGCCGCGCGCCGTGCAGGAGTAGCGGGCGGCCCTCGCGGGCCAGATCGAGCGCGATCGCCCGGCCGATGCCGCGGGACGCGCCGGTGACGAGGACCGATGATCCGTCCGGCATGACCTGCCTCCGTTCCTTGGCGTATCCCCGACCGCCGGCCCGCGCATCGGCACCGGTCAGGCGGACGGGCCGGGCGGCCCTTCGCACGAGCCCGGTTCCATGGGCGCCAGGCCGCGCAGGAGAAACCGCGCCAGGTTGTCGATCGCGACCTCGGGGTCGGCCAGCGACTCGCTGCGAATGTACAGGCCCAGGCCCTCGAACAGCAAGAGCACGATCTCGCCGTCGAACGGTCCGAGCGGGGGCCGGGGCAGGTAGGGGCGGACGAGCGGTCCGATGCGCTGGGCGAGCTGGCGGTGCCGGCTGCGGTGGAAGGCGGGGCTGCCGCCGCTGAACAGGACCGCCAGGAGGTCGTCCGAGCCGACGAGGACGCGCACGATCTGGCGCAGGATCGGGCCGGGGTCGGCATCGACCCGCTCGAGGAGCGGTCGCAGCTTCTCGCTCAGCTCGTCCAGGGCCCGCGCGAACAGTTCGTCCAGGATGGCGGCCGTCGAGGGGAAGTGGGCGTAGACCAGGGCGCGGGAGACATGCGCCGCCGCCGCGACGTCGCCCATCCGTACCGACTCGAAGCCGCGCTCGATGAACAGCGAGCGGGCGGCGGCGAGGATGTGGGCGCGCCGCTGCGCGCCGGACAGCGAGCCGCGGCCGCGCATCAGGCCGGCACGGGCGACGGTTCGCCGGTTGCTTCGCCCTCGGCCGCAGAGCGGTCGAACGGCCAGTGCAGGACCGGGGCGAGGACGCGCAGGCCGGCGGGCACGAGGATGCCCATGACCAGGAACGCGTCGAGGCCAAGGCCGATCACCACGGCGGCGCCGATCTCGACCAGGCTGCCCACCCCCGTCGCCGTCAGGCTGCCGAACGTGCCGGCCATGATCGCGGCCGCGGACAGCACGACCGGCCCCGCCATGCGCGCCGTCCGGGAGAGGGCGGGCACGATGCCGAGACGCTCCTCCTCGCGAAAGCGCGAGGTGAAGAAGATGAGGTAGTCGACGCCCAGGGCGACAAGAAGAAGGAAGCTGAAGAACGGCGTGGTCCAGCTCAGGCCGGTGGAGCCCATGATGGCGGACGAGGCCATCTCGGCCAGACGCAGGGTGGCGAAGTAGTTCAGCGTGACGATGCCGAGCAGATAGAGCGCGGCCGGGATCGATCGGAGCAGGAAGATCAGCATGAGGCCGATCACGGCCAGGACGAGGAGCGCGGTCTGGCCGAAATCCTCGGACGAGACCGTGTTGAGCGCCTGGTTGACCGCGGTGGTGCCGGCGGTCATGACCCGGCTACCGGCGAAGGCCGTGCCTGCCAGGGCCGACCTGGCCGCGCCGGTGAGGCTGGCGAGGTCGGCCATCGCCGCCCGCCCGTACGGGTTCACCGAGAGGATCACGGTCAGGGTGGCGGTGTGCCCGTCCGGCGAGATGTAGGCGTTCAGCACCGGCCGGAACGAGGCGGACGAGACGACCGACGCCGGCACCAGATCGGCGCCGCCCGCCTGGGCGCCGAGCGGGGTCAGGAAGAAGGTGCCGATCTGGCCCAGCGACACGGCGACCTTGTGGGTGCCCGTGCTGGCCTGGGCGAGGCCGGCGAGAAGCCGCCCGGCGTCGCCGCCGCCGCTCGATAGGCCCGCCGCCAGCGTACCCGCGCCCGTGGCCAGGCTGTGCGCCCCCGAGGCCAGGCTCTTCGTGCCGGTCGTCAGGTTGGCTTGGCCCTGCGCGATGGCGTGCGCGCCCGCTGCGGCCCGGCTCGCGCCGGCGGCCACCTGACCGGCGGCCGCAGCCATCTTGTCGAGGCCGGCGGCGAGGGCGGAGGCGCCCTGGGCGAGCCGGGCCGACGACGAGGCCAGCGTGCGGTCGGCCGCCGCCGTCCGGGCAAGGCCCGCGCCTTCCCGGCCGAGTCCGCCGGCCAGGCTGCCGGCGCCGCCCTGGAGTCGGGCAAGCGCCGACGCCTCGCGCGCGAGGCCGGCCACGAGCGCCCGATACCGCGGGTTTCGCGCCAGCGACGGGTCGCCCTGGGCGAGGGAGGCGGTGGCGGCGCGCAGCTGGGCCAGGCCCGCGGCCGCGCTCCCAAGGCCGCCGTCGAGCGACCGGGCGCCCTTCGTGAGCGCCGCCGCGCCCGCGGCCGCCTGGCCGGCACCGGCCGACAGGCGACCGGTGCCGGCGGCGGTGGCGCTCTCGCCGGCGGCGAGTTGGCGTGCGGCACCGGCGAGCTGGACGCTTCCCGCCTTCAGGCCCTGGGCGCCCGCGGACAGCCGGGCCAGCCCCCGCCACAGCGACAGGCTGGCCCGGTCGAGGGCGAGGCTGCCCGACGCCGATCGGTCGAGGCCGCCGACGAGGAGCTCGGCACCGGCGGCGACCGAGTGCGCGCCTTGCGCCGCCTTCGGCAGCGAGGCGACGAACACGGCCCCCTGTCTGGCGCCCTTGCTCAGGCCGGCCGAGATCTGGTCCAGGGCGGTCTGGATCTTCGCGATGCCGGCGTTCACGCTGCGGGCCTGGGAGGATACCTCGAGGGCGTGGAGCGGCTGGCCGAGGGGCTGGGTCGGCCCGTCCACGGCGTGCACGGCCGGCAGCGCGAGGAGGCGCGCCGTGACCGCGCCCAGGGCGTCCACGCCGGCGGCGCTGCGCAGGTTGGCGCCGGGGTCGTGGATGACGAGGTTCACGGGCAGGACCTGGCCGCTGCCGAAGCCCTGCTCCATCCAGGCGAACGCCTGCAGGGACGGGGTCGACGCCGGCAGCTGGTTGAGGTCGTTGAACGACAGCGGGCCGGGTCCCAGAACGGCGAGGCCGGCGAGGAGCAGTCCGGGCAGGAGCGCCAGGGCCGGACGGGTGGCGGCCCAGAAGCCCAGGCGGTGCCAGAACGGGCTGCCGGCGTGGGCGACGGCGGGGTCGCTCAGGCGCAGCGGGTTGTAGGGCCAGAACAGGCGCCCGCCCAGGCCGACCAGGACGGATGGCACGACGAACAGCGTCGCCACGCCGACGATGACCATGCCGACCGCCACGCCCACGCCGGACTGGTACAGGCTGAAGCGGGCGAAGAACACCGCCGCAAACGCGAGCACCAGCGTGAGGGCGCTCACGAGGGCGGTGGCGCCGACGCCGCGCATGGTCGCCTCGATCGCCGCCTCCGGCGTGCGATGGCGGGCGAGTTCCTCGCGAAAGCGGGACAACAGCAAGATGCCGTAGTCGGAGCCGGCGCCGAACAGGATCGCGATCATGAAGATCTGGGTGAACTGCGACACGGGCAGGCCGTGCTCGCCCAGCCAGGCGACGAGTCCCGTCGCGAGGGCGTACGACGTGCCGATGCTGAACAGCGGCACGAGCGGCGCCACCGGGCTGCGGAACACGAGCAGCATGATCACGATCGTGAGCAGCACGGTCAGCTTGAGCGTCCGGCCGAGCGCCGTCACCGACGCCTTGGAGTACGCGTTCGTGATCGGCGCATTGCCGGTGATGCCCACCCGCACGCCCGGTCCGAGCCGTCCGATGTGGGTCTGGATGCGCGTCAGCTGCGTGTCGAACGCGCTCGACGAGGTTGGCGCCAGGGTGACGACGGCGAAGTCGGTGGTACCGTCCGCGCTGACGAACGGCGACGCGCCGGCGCGCGGTGCGGGCCCGTCCACGGAGACCGCCCCGATCGACTGGACGCGCTCGCGCAGCAGCGTCCGCTCGGCCGCCGTGAGGCGCCCCGCGTCGCGGGCGACGATGATGATCTGGGTGCCGCCGGCCTTGTTCGCGCCGCCGATCGAGGACAGGTAGTGCTGCGCGATGAGCGGCGCCTGGCCGGCCGGCAGGTAGGCACCGTCGTTGCTCGTCGTCGCGCCGAGCGAGGGCAGGAGGAGGCTCGCCCCGATGCAGATCACGATCCATGTCAGCGGAACCATCCACCACACGCGCTTCATCCGGGCGAGCCACGCTCCGAGCCCTGCCACCCGCACACCCCCGCCGCCTTGCATGACCGTCGCCCCGATGCTAGCAGCGGGTGACAAAGTGTCAATATCGCGCGGCGCGGACGCGGCTCGCAGCGCTGAAGCATGAGTCCGGTAGAGATTTGGGAAGGGGGCCTCGGACCGTTTGGCGACGCGCGCATCGGCGAACCCGTGTCGCGGCTACGACGCGACGATACCCTTCACCGCGGTGCCTGGGCTGGCGTTTTGCCAAACGGCCTCCGCCCTCGCCCCGCGGACCCAGACGGGCTTGGCGTACACCGCACGGAACGCTTCGACCGATGCCGCCTTGGCGCCGGACCGCGTGGCCCCATTGCCCCGAACCAGCTGGCGCGTTTCGCCGAACTCCACACGGGGGCTCGGGGACGGAAGACCGCAGCCGGGCCGGGTTTGGTGGTCATACGGCTGCCGATGTGGGGCGCGTAGGGCACTGCCCGATGGGTCCCTCCTGACACAGGGTGGCGGCTACCGCCGCGCGGGCGAACAAGGGGCTGAAGCGTAGTACGCTTCAGCCCCTGCGCGGATCCGAGTCTGTCGGCGTCTCGCCAATGCCGCCGGGCCTAGTAGTCCATGTCGGGCATGCCCGACCCAGCCGCTGCCCCGTTGGAGCGCTTGTCGGGTATGTCGACGACCAGGCACTCCGTCGTCAGGACCAAGGCGGCCACCGACGCGGCGTTCTGCAGGGCGCTGCGGGTCACCTTGAACGCGTCCACGATGCCCGCCTTGCGCAGATCGACGAACTCGCCGCTGAGCGCGTTCAGGCCGTAGTCGGGGTTGCTCTGGGACTTTACCCGCTCGACGACAACCGAACCCTCGAGGCCGGCGTTGTTGGCGATCTGGCGTAGCGGTTCCTCCAGCGCGCGACGGACGATGTTGACGCCCACCGCCTCGTCACCCTCCGCCTTGATGGTGGTCAGATGGGGGATCGCCGCCAGCAGCGCCGATCCGCCGCCAGCCACCAGACCCTCCTCCACGGCCGCGCGCGTCGTGCCCAACGCGTCCTCGATGCGGTGCTTCTTCTCCTTCAGTTCGGTCTCGGTGGACGCCCCCACCTTGATCACGGCCACGCCGCCGGACAACTTCGCCAGGCGCTCCTGGAGTTTCTCGCGGTCGTAATCGGACTCGGTGTCTTCGATCTGCTTCTTGATCTGGTTGACCCGGCCCTCGATCGCAGGCTTCTTGCCCGCGCCCTCGACGATCGTCGTGCTCTCCTTGGCCACCTTGACGCGCTTGGCTTGGCCGAGCATATCGAGGTCGACGTTTTCGAGCTTGTTGCCCAGGTCCTCGGACAGGAAGGTGCCGCCCGTGAGGATCGCCAGGTCCTCCATCATCGCCTTGCGCCGGTCGCCGAAGCCGGGAGCCTTGACCGCGCAGCAGTTGAACGTGCCGCGGATCTTGTTCACGACCAGGGTGGCCAGCGCCTCGCCCTCCACGTCCTCCGCGACGATGAGCAGCGGGCGACCGCTGCGCGCCACCTTCTCGAGCAGCGGCAAGAGGTCCTGGACCGACGAGACCTTCTTCTCGTGCAGCAGGATGTACGGGCTCTCCAGCTCGACCTCCATGGACTCCGAGTTGGTCACGAAGTAGGCCGAAGTGTAACCGCGGTCAAACTCCATGCCCTCCACCACCTCCACGGTGGTGTCGGTGCCCTTGGACTCCTCGACCGTGATGACGCCGTCCTTGCCGACCTTGTCCATCGCGCCCGCGATCAGTTCGCCGATCACCTCGTCGTTGCCCGAGACCGCAGCCACGTGGGCGATGTCCGCGTGCCCCTCGACAGGTACGGCGTGGCGCTTCAGCTCGTCGACGGCGGCCCCCACGGCTCGGTCGATGCCGCGCTTGAGGAAAATCGGGTTGGCGCCGGCCGCGACGTTGCGCATGCCCTCCACCACCATGGCGTGTGCGAGAACCGTGGCGGTCGTGGTGCCGTCACCGGCCACGTCGTTGGTTTTCGACGCGACCTCCTTGCACAGCTGGGCGCCCATGTTCTCGTACGGGTCCTGCAGTTCGATCTCCTTGGCGACCGTGACGCCGTCCTTGGTGATCAGCGGCGAGCCGAACTTGCGGTCCAGCACGACGTTGCGGCCCTTCGGTCCCAGCGTCACCCGAACCGCCATGGCGACCATCTCGACGCCCTTCTCCAGGGACTTGCGGGCGTCGGCATCAAAACGAATCTGCTTGGCTGCCATCGGCGTTCCCTCTTCCAACCGTTCCAGTCGTTTGTCTCGTCGGGGCCTAGGAGCGGACCGCGAGCAGGTCTGACTCGCGGATCACAAGGTACTCGACGTCGTCGATCTTGATCTCGGTGCCACCGTACTTGGAGTAGATGACCTTGTCTCCGACCCTGACCTCGGGGGCCAGGCGGGTGCCGTTGTCGAGGACGCGTCCGGGTCCGACCGCGACCACCTCACCCTCCTGCGGCTTGTCCTTGGCCGTATCCGGCAGGATGATCCCGCCCCGGGTCTTCGCTTCCGCCTCGCTGGCCCGGATGACCACACGATCAGCACACGGCTTCACTTGCATGAACTCTGCCCCCTACCTTCCTTACCATAATAGACCTTTATCACTCCCGCGTCGAGAGTGCCAACACCTGGTTGCGAGGTGGCCGTTTGGTCTCGTCAGCCGCGGGTCGCACCCGCACCATCGCCGGCGCGATCGCGGGTAGCCGTCGACGTAGGCCAACGCCCGGAGATGACCTACCGGTCGAGGGGGCGGGCGTTCGGCGCAGGTCTCGGATCGCGTCGTTGCGGGGAAACCCGGCGACCGGCACGAGCTTGTCGACGAGGGCGGTTCCGTCGGCCGGTCGGGCGGCTCGCGCGTACCGGTGGCGCATCGCCGCCACGTACTCGTTGCGGCTGGACGCCGAAATGACGAAGGACTCGCCAGCGGCAAGGTTTCGCGGTGCGTGAGCCGGCGGCCCGGGCCAGTTCCCCTTCGGCGGAATCCTCGCCGAGTGCATGCGTCGCCTTGACACTGCGCAGGACCGGTCGTACCGTGAGGTTACCCGCGCGACGCGTGGGCGCGCTCGTGCGAGCGCACCTTAGCGGCACTGCCGGAAAGGGGGGGTTCTCGTCATGCAGGTGGCCCTTACGTCGGAGGCGGAGGCGCAACTGCGCGAGATCCTGACCAAGCGCAACGCCATGGAGAGCTTCGTCCGCGTGGCAGCGGGACCGGCTTGCGGTTGCGGCCGCATCGGCTATTCGATGGGTCTGGAGGAGAGCCCGGGCACGGAGGACGAGCTGGTCGAGGTCTCGGGGCTGCGATTCGTCGTGGATCCCAAGAGCGCCAGTTACGTCGAGGGTGCCGAGATCGGTTACAACACCGATCTCGTGGGCGGCGGCTTCACCATCGAGAGCCCGAACGCACCGTCCGGCTGCAGCTGCGGCGGCCACCACTAGATCAGGACGCCGCCTTCGGAGGGTCGGGCCGGGGAGCAATCCCCGGCCTTTCCGTGCGCCCCGGCGCGCAGCTCCTACGCGACCGCGTGCCACGGCCGCGCGCCCGCAGCGTCGCCGCCGGCGAGGGCGTGCGACGCGTGGACGACAGGCCGATGGATCGTCATTGCCGCGGTGACGGCCGCGAGGCAGGGCGGACCTGGACGTCCGGCGTCAGGGCAGGAGCATGTCACCCAGGTCGAGGATGCCGGTCCGCTCGCCGTCGAACGGCTGCACCCCGGCGGCGAGGAACGCGTCGACCACGTCCGGGTCGAACTGCGTGCCGCGGCAGCGCGCCAGTTCGGCGAAGGCGGCATCGAACGGGATGGCGCGGTGGTAGGGCCGATCGGAGGTCATCGCGTCGAACGCGTCGGCGACCGAGGCGATCCGGGCCGCGAGCGCGATGTCGGTGCCGCCCAGTCCCCGTGGGTAGCCCCGCCCGTCCCAGCGCTCGTGGTGGCTGCGTACCACGTCGCTCACGGCGGCCATGCCCGGGGTGGCGTCGCAGATCCGGCCGCCGATCTCGGGATGGCGGCGGATCGTGGCGAACTCGTCGTCGGTGAGCGGTGCCGGCTTGCGCAGGATGGCGTCGGGGATGCCGACCTTACCGATGTCGTGGAGCAGGCCGCCCAGATAGAGATCGCGCCGCTGGACGGCGTCGAGGCCGAGGCGCTCGCCGGCCGCGAGCGCGTAGTGGGCGACGCGGCCGGCGTGATGGCGGGTGTACTCGTCCCGGGCCTCGAGCGCGCTCGCCAGGCTCGCCGCGAGCGAGTATACGGTCTGGGCCTGACCGATGAGCCGGTGGGTGCGCATGGCCGAGCGGACCCGCGGGAGAAGCTCGTGGCGGTCGACCGGCTTCGTGAGAAAGTCGTCGGCGCCGGCCTCCATGCCGCGAACGCGGGCGTCCCGGTCGCCCAGCGCGGTGACCAGGATCACCGGCAGCAGGTGGGTGACGGGATCGGCCTTGAGCTGCCGGCACACCTCGTAGCCGTTGAGGCCGGGCATCATGACGTCGAGCAGGACCACGCCGATGTCGCCCTGGCGGCACAGGGCGAGGCAGGCGAGGCCGTTGGCCGCGGTCGCCACCTCGACCTCCAGGTCGCTGAGAATCTCGCGCAGGAGCTCGCGATTGACCGGCTCGTCGTCAACGACCAGCACCTTGTCCATCGCTAGCGTCTCCCCTCATCGTCGCGCGCGATCGCGGCCGCCACGGCGGCAACGAGATCGGAGGACCGGTAGGGCTTCGTGACCACGCCGTCCGCCCCGGCGGCCAGTGCGGCGACGCGCAGGTCGGGTCGGATGTCGGCCGTGACGACGAGGATCGGCACATCGCGCGCCTGGGCCGAGGCCCGGACGTGGTGCAGGACATCGGCGCCCGTCGCGCCCTTCAGGTGCCAGTCGAGGAGCACCACCTGGGGGGCGCTGCGGTCGACCGCGCGGCGGGCATCGTCCACCGTTCCCACGGCCTCGACCAGGTACCCGGCGTCCTCGAGGAGGTCGTGCGCAAGCTCGCGGCTCATCTCGTTGTCGTCCACGACGAGGACCCTGGCTTGGTCAGGCACCGGACACGGTCGCCTCCTCTCCCGACGGGCCGAGAACCCGCCCGACCGCCTCGACCAGGTGATCGGGTCGGACCGGTTTGACGAGCCAGGCGTCCACCCGGCCGGGAAGCGGCCTTCGCCCGGCGTCGACGATGCTCATGACGACAACGCGCGGGCGCGGGTCGAGCGAGTCGACGGCGGCGAACAGGCCATCGCCGTACTCGTCCCCGAGGAGGATGTCGAGGAAGATCAGGTCGGGCGGCCTGGCCGCGATCGCATCGCGCGCGGCCGCGAGGCTGCCCACCGCCTCGACGTCGAAGCCGGCCTGTCCAAGCACCTGCAGGCACAGCTCGCGCACCATGCGGTCGTCGTCCACGACCAGGACCGTCCGCCGGTCGAACCCGGCCCGACCGGGCGTGTCCTCGGCCGCGGCCTTTGCCGCCCGCCCCTGGGCGTCCGGCAGCCAGATCGTGAACACGCTGCCCGCGCCGGGCGTGCTCTGCGCACGCACGCCGCCGCCCATCGCCGCGCTCAGGCGACGGACGAGCGGCAGGCCCAGACCCGTCCCCTCGTAGGCCCGGTCGGTGCCGTGCGACACCTGGGTGAACTCGTCGAACACGCCGGACAGGTCTTCGGCGGCGATGCCGATGCCCGTGTCCTCGACGGCGAGGTCGACGAAACCGTCCTGCCGGCGGGTCGTGCGCACGGTCACCTTGCCGTCCGCGGGCGTGAACTTCACCGCGTTGCTGAGCAGGTTCACGAGCGCCTGGCGGGCGCGCAGCTCGTCGGCCCAGACGGCCACGTCGCCTTCGCTTGCGTCGACCAGCTCGACACCGCCGGCCGCCGCCTGGGGACGCACCAGGAGAAGGGCCGCGTCGACGAGCGCGCGCACCGGCAGGCGGCTCGGCCGGATGTCCAGGCGCGAGGCGTCCGCCTTGGCGATGTCGAGGACGTCGTTCACGATCTGGAGCAGGTGCTGGCCGCTCTCGAGGACGTTGCCCACGTAGCGTCGCTGGCGGTCGGTCAGGGGGCCGGTCTGGGGCTGGAGCAACAGGTCGGAGAAGCCGATGATCGCATTCAGCGGCGTGCGCAGCTCGTGGCTCATGCTGGAGAGGAAGTCGCTCTTGGCCGTGCTCGCCGCCTCGAGCGCCCGATTGGCGTCGCGCAGCGCCTGCGCAACGTCCTTCTCCTGGGTGAGCGTCTGCGCCACCCGCAGGCGCGCGCCCGTCTGATCGGCGAGGATCTCGAGCAGCGAGAGCGCGTCGTCGAGGAAGATCCAGTCGAGCGCGGTGAACAGGCGGAGCAGGCCGATGACGCGGCCGCCGGCGCGGACGGGGACGACCATCACGCGCCGGATGGCGTTCGTCGGCTGCACGCCGACGGCGGGGTGTTCGGCGTCGACCGGCGCGAGCTGTGTGCTTCCCGTGACCCACGCCTGATGCAGCGCATCGCGGGGCGAGACGGCAAACGCCCGGTCGTTGCCCGCGGCGAACAGGACACCTTCGCCGCCTCGCGTCACGTCGCGGGTGTACAGCGGGCCCGCCTCGTCCACCTGGCGGAAGAACCCGCCCATCGCCGTGCCCGTCGCGCCCAGTGCGGTATCCAGGAGGAGGTGGAGGAGCCCCTCGACGTCGGCGGCATCGGTCGCATTGGCGGCGTCGTTGAACGCGTACAGAACGGGCATCTGCCACGCGTGCCGCAGCCACTGCGGCGGCGCCACGGCGGTCAGGTAGAGGACGGCGATCGCGGCCGCAAACACGCCCATCGGGCCGGCCGCGGCCATGCTCTCGTGGACGACGGCGGCAAGCAGGACGGCAACCAGAAGGAGGGTCACGGCGCCGGATGCGACGGCCAGCATGACGGCGCGCTGCCGGGCGCTGCCCTGTCCGTTCCGGCTGGCGAGCCACAGCCGGTGGGCGCACCAGCCCTCCGTGCCCAGGAAGAATGCGGCCAGCACCAGGAATGCGACGTAGCGCAGGTCGACCGGCAGATGTCCCGACACCATGACCAGTCCGGTGAGCACGACCGTGCCCACGCCGACGGGCCAGAGCAGTCGGCTCACGCGCGGGTCGAGAAAGACGACCAGGCGCAGCAGGAAGAACGGCTGGAACAGCAGCGCCAGAAAGGCGAACGCAACGAGCAGGGGACCCCACGGCGCGGGCAGGGTGCCCAGGGCGGACAGGACGATGCAGGCCAGGCTGCCGACGACCGGGGCGAGGTAGCTACGAATCGCGCGCGAGTGGGGTCTCGGCCACAGGCTGAGGAGAAAAGCCAGGCCGAGGATCGCCTCGGCCAAGCGGGTCCACCACACGGCGAAGCACCTCCACAGGTCGCACGCAAACGGCTCCTAGCGTCCGATTCGCAAATCGCGGACACGAACGGGAAAACTTGGGTGACCCCGGTGGTTTGTCGATGCGACGCCGGAACTCCTGCCCGTTGTCGACAAGATGCAAGTTTGTTCGCCGCCTCTGCCCCGGGAGCGCCGCCAACCCTACAAGAACGGTGTCGATTGGCGCGTGCCGTGCGGGCACGGACGTTCGTCGACAAAACGGTATCGTCGCGATCGGAGCGCCGCCGACGCACCGCGACCTCGCCTGGCCGGTCCCCGCCCGTTCGCGGTCGCAAGGCAGATTGCCGGGTCTGGCCGGGCGCGCCGATCGCGCCGCCCATACGCCCAGCGCAGCCGGTATCAGACCGGGCTACGCATCGCCCGCAGCTCGTCCGCGTCGAAGCGGTAGACCGCGCCGCAGAACTGGCAGCGCACCTCGGCTCCATCGCCGTCCTCGATCATCTCGTCCAGCGCCTCGTTGCCCAGGGACGCCATGACCTGGGCGGTACGCTCGCGGTTGCAGGTGCAGCGGAACATCGCGTCGAGCTCGGTCAGCTCGCCGTGGCCGGCCTGGGCGACGACGGCCTCGACCAGCTGGCGGGCGTCGGCACCGGCCGCGATCGCGCTCGACACCGGGCCGAGGTCGGACAGGGCGCGCTCCAGGCGGTCGATCGTCGCCAGATCGCCGTCCGGCAGACGCTGGACGAGGATGCCGCCCGCCCCCAGGACGACGCCGCCCGTGCCGACCCGGACGCCGACCGCGACCGCCGCGTTCACCTGAAGGGACGTGGCCAGGTAGTGGGCGATGTCCTCGCCGATCTCGCCGGAGACGATCGGCACGCTGCCCGTGTACGGGTAGCGCAGGCCGGTGTCGTGGCTGACGTGGACAAGGCCCTCGTGGCCGACGCCACGGCCCACGTCGAGCTTGCCGCGGTCGTTGGGCGGGAGCATGACGCGCGGGTTCTGCACGTACGCGCGCACCTCGCCGGTGGGGGACGCGTCGGCGACCAGGGCGCCAAGCGGGCCGTTGCCGAGGATGCGCAGGGTCAACCGCTCCGGTGCCTTGAGGCCCTGGGCGAGAAGCAGGGCGCCCGCCATCGTCCGGCCCAGCGCGGCGGTGGCGACCGGAAGCGTCTCGTGGGCGCTGCGCGCGGTCTCGACGCCGCGGGTGAGGTTCACCGCGCACACGGTGGCCGCGCCGTCCGCGGTGGCGCCGGCGACCAGCCGGTCGGGCGGCAGGTTGGCACGTGGCTGAGCCAATGGCGATCCTCCGTTTCGTTTCGTTTCGTTTGACATCAATCGCGCTGGGCGATGCCCAACATATGAGGAAGCAAGCTGGGGCGGAGGCGAGCCGGCACGCGCGTCGGAGGCATGGGAACCGAGATCGAGGCGGCGCCCGTGCCGCGCCGCAGCGTCCCTGGGCCGCGGCCCAAGCGGCCGCCGGCGGGCCGGGCGCGCCGGGGTGCGCTGCGGGCCGTGTCCGTGGTGGCGGGCGGCGCGCTTCTGGCGACCGCCGTGTTTGCCGGCGCGCAGGGGGTCGTCTCGACCGCAGCGGCCCGCATCGCCTCGAGCGCGCTCGAACGGGAGCTGGGCGGGCACGTCGCCGTGTCGGTCTCCGCCATGCCCGCCTGGATGCTCACACAGGGTCGCTTCCAATATCTTAGCGTGGAAGGCAAGGGGCTTCGCAGCGGCGACCTGCGCATCGCCCGTCTGGTGGCGCACTGGCGCAACGGGCGGGTGTCGCTGGCGGCGCTGCGGCGCGGCGCCCCGATCGGCGCCTGGCTCACCGGTGGCCGTCTGGCGGTGCGGCTCTGGCTCGCGCCGGCGGCGCTCCTCGCCGTCATCCCGCAGTCGCCCGCCCTGCGCGTGACCAGCCTGCGTCTGGCACCGCCCGGCGTGTGGGTCGACGGCCGGATCCGGATCGGCGAGCTGACCCTGCCGTTTCGCGCGCTCGGCTCGCCCCAGGTCGTCGACAACGGCCAGGTCCTCGTCTTTCGCGTGACCAAGCTGCACGCGGGGCCGATCGTTTTGCGCTACGCCCTCGGCATTCCCGTCGTCGACCTGAGCCATACGCCGCTGCATCCGGTGCTGGCAATCGATGGCGCCAGCGTGGGCGCGAAGGCGGTCCAGGTGGAATTGGTGAACCGCGCCGCGCGTTGACTCGCATGGACGCGCCTTCCTTGCGGAGCGCGGTTTGCCAAGGTTCGCGGGCGTTCCCGCCCCTGCGACCCTATGCTACAATCCGCCCGAGGACGAAGAGGAGGTGCGCTCGTGGCACCATGGATCCCTCTCCTAATCCAGTTCGTGATTGTTCTCCTGATCACAGGTTCGATTGTCGGCATCTCCCACGTCGTCGGCCGGCCGCGTGCATCGGCGAGCAAGGCGAAGACGGCGCCCTACGAGTCGGGCATCCTGCCGGAGACCTACGTCGGTCCCCGCCTGTCGGTCAAGTTCTACCTGGTGGCCATGCTGTTCATGATTTTCGACGTCGAGGCGGCCTCGTTCTACCCGTGGGCCGTCCTGCTGCACGATCTGGGCCGGTTCGGACTCGTCGAGATGCTCACGTTCGTGATCGTGCTGGCCGTCGGATACGCCTTCGTCTGGAAGCGAGGTGGGTTCGAGTGGCAGCGCTAGAGCGCGGCGGCGGTCTCGCCGCCGGTCTGGGCAGCGATCCGTTCTTTCTTTCCACGCTCGAGACCATGGTGCGGTGGGCCGAGCGCAACTCGCTGTGGCCCGCGACGTTCGGTCTGGCCTGCTGCGCCATCGAGATGATGGCCACCGCGGGCACGCGGTTCGACCTGTCCCGGTTCGGCGCCGAGGTGTTCCGCTCGTCGCCCCGGCAGGCCGACCTCCTGATCGTGTCCGGGCGCGTCGCGCAGAAGATGGCGCCGGTCGTGCGCACCGTCTACGAACAGATGCCCGAGCCCAAGTGGGTGATCGCGATGGGCGCGTGCGCCAGTTGCGGCGGCATCTTCGACAACTACGCGATCGTCCAGGGCGTCGACCGGATCGTGCCGGTCGACGTGTACGTGCCCGGCTGCCCGCCCACGCCGGACGGCCTCATCTACGGGATCATGAAGCTGCAGGAGAAGATCCGGGCCGGCGACGACCGCGTGTTCGGGACGCGCGCCGGATGAGCGCCGCCGATGTCGTCGAGCGGCTGCGCGCAGCCGGACGGGACGGCGTCGAGCTGGTGGCGGAGAAGGGCAGCGAGAGTCGCGTGCGGTCCTCGCGCGAGGCGCTACGCGAGACGATTCAGGCCCTTCTCGACGACGGCTTCACGCTGTTCATCGACCTGTTCGCCGTGGACTACCCGGCCCGCGACGAGCGGTTCGAGGTCGTCTACCAGTTCTCGCGCCTGACCCGGCCCGAGCGCGTCTTCGTCCACGTCGCGGCACCGGCGGACGACCTGCACGTGCCGTCGGTGACCGACCTCGTCGCGGGCGCCAACTGGCCGGAGCGCGAGGCCTACGACCTGTTCGGCGTCGTCTTCGACGGCCACCCGAACCTGACCCGGCTGCTCCTCCCCGACGAGTGGGAGGGCCACCCGCTGCGCAAGGACTACCCGACCCGCGGCACCACGCCGCTCGCCCCGATCGTGACGGAATAGGGGGGAGACCCGTGGCGGTCGAGACCCGACCGATGGTGATCAACATGGGCCCCCAGCACCCGGCCACGCACGGGGTGCTGCGGCTGGTCCTCGAGCTGGACGGCGAGATCGTCCGCTCGATGTCGCCCCAGATCGGCTATCTCCACACCGGCTTCGAGAAGTCGGGCGAGGCCCTGCGCTTCCAGCAGGCCTGCACCCTGACCGACCGGATGGACTACCTCTCGCCGCACGCGAACAACCTTGCCTACGTCCTCGCGGTCGAAAAGCTGATGGGGGTCGAGCCGCCGCCGCGCGCCCAGGTGCTGCGCGTGCTGTTCGCGGAGCTCGGCCGGATCGCCAGCCACCTGGTCTGGCTCGGCACCCACGCCATGGACATCGGCGCCATGGGGCTGTTCTTCTACTGCTTCCGCGAGCGCGAGAAGATCCTCGACATGGTCGAAGCCTCGGCCGGCGTGCGTCTCAACCCGAGCTACTTTCGCATCGGCGGGGTCATGCGCGACCTGCCGCCCGGGCTCGAGCAGTCCATGCGCGAGTTCGCCGACGAGCTTCCCGAGTGGATCCGCAGCTATCGTGCCCTGCTCGACCGCAACCCGATCTGGCGCGAGCGCCTTGTCGGCATCGGTCCGATCGACCGTGCCACGTGCGAGCAGTACGGCGTCACGGGGCCGATCCTGCGCGCCACAGGGGTCGCCCGCGACGTGCGCAAGATCTCGCCGTATCTGGGCTACGAGACGTACGAGTTCGACGTGCCGACGTTCGAGAACGGCGACTCGTACGACCGCTACAGGGTGCGTCTGGCCGAGATGGAGCAGAGCCGGCGCATCGTCTACCAGGCCCTCGACCGGCTCGAGCCCGGACCGATCGCGGTCGACGACTGGAAGGTCGCGCCGCCTCCGAAAGAGGCGCTGGCGCACGACATGGAGGCGCTCATCCACCACTTCAAGCTGTACACGCAAGGCTTCAACGTGCCGGCCGGCGAGGCGTACGCCGCCGTCGAGGGACCGCGCGGGGAGATCGGCTTCTACGTCGTCTCGGACGGCGGCGCCAAGCCCTTCCGGTTCCGGCCGCGCACGCCGTCCTACTACAACCTGCAGGCCCTGCCGACCATGACCGTCGGCTCCCTCGTGGCCGACGTGATCGCCTCCATCGGCTCGATCGACATCGTCCTTGGGGATGTGGACCGATGACCCGCGAGGCCCGGCTCGAGCGTGCGCAGGAGATCGTCGCCAGCTTTCCCCAGCGCTCGTCGGCCGTCATCCCGCTCCTTCACCTGTGGCAGGACAGCGAGGGCTACCTGAGCGACGACAGCATCGCCGAAGTGGCGGACGTCATGGGCATGCCCGCCGCGGAAGTGCAGGAGGTCGTGTCGTTCTACTCGATGTTCCGGCGCAAGCCCCTGGGGCGCTACCGCATCGAGGTGTGCAAGAGCATCTCGTGTGCGCTGTGCGGCGCGGGGACGGTCCTGGAGCATCTGCAACAGCGCCTCGGCGTGGGTCTGAACGAGGCCACCCCGGATGGCATGTTCAGCGTGAATGCCGTCGAGTGCCTGGCCCGATGCGACCTGGCGCCGGTCGGTCAGGTCAACCTGGAGTACACGGGCCGCCTGACGCCGGAGGCGGTCGACGCGATCATCGACAGGCTGCGGGCGGGGCAGAGCGTGTCCGCCGCGATCGGGGGTGAGACGGGTGCCTGAGACGCTGTACGAGCCGGTGCTCATGCAGGACATCGACGCGCCGGGGCTCGCCGGCCGCGCCGGCTACGAGCGGCACGAGGGCTACGCGGCCCTGCGCCGTGTGCTCGGTGGCGACGGCGGGGCCCGGATGAGCCCGGCCGAGGTGATGCAGGAGGTGGCCGCCTCCAACCTTCGCGGCCGCGGCGGCGCGGGCTTCCCGACCGCGCGCAAGTGGCAGTTCCTGCCGCCGCCCGATGGCGGCCCCCGCTACCTCGTGTGCAATGCCGACGAGAGCGAGCCGGGCACGTTCAAGGACCACGAGCTCCTGCGCAAGAACCCCCACCTCCTGGTCGAGGGGATGACGCTCGCCGCCTACGCGATGGGCGTGGAGCGCGGCTTCATCTACCTGCGCGGCGAGTTCGCCCAGCCCGGCCGCGGCGTGGACGCGGCCATCCGCGAGGCGTACGAGGCCGGCTACCTGGGGCGCAACATCCTTGGCAGCGGGTTCCGTTTCGACCTGTCCACGTACCTGGGCGCCGGGGCCTACATCTGCGGCGAGGAGACGGCGCTCCTCGACTCGCTCGAGGGACGGCGCGGCTTCCCGCGCCTGCGGCCGCCGTTCCCGGCCGTCGCCGGCCTGTACGCCCGGCCGACGGTCGTGAACAACGTCGAGACCCTGTGCAGCGTACCTGTGATCCTGCGCCGCGGCGGCGCCTGGTTCGCCGCGATCGGCACGGAGAAGAGCGGCGGCACGAAGATCTACTCGATCTCCGGTCACATCGCGCGACCGGGCAACTACGAGTACCCGCTCGGCACGCCGCTACGCACGCTCCTCTACGACGCGGCCGGCGGACCGCTCCCCGGGCGCACGCTCAAGGCCGTCATTCCCGGCGGCGGCTCGGCGGGACTGTTCACGCCCGACCTGTTCGACACGCCGATGGACTTCGAGCCGGTCGCCAAGGCCGGATCGATGCTGGGCAGCGCCGGCGTCATCGTCATGGACGACCACGACTGCATCGTGCGCGCCTCGCTGTTCCTCCAGGCGTTCTATGCCGACGAGTCGTGCGGCAAGTGTACGCCGTGCCGTGAGGGCACCAAGTGGCTGGAGATGACCCTGCACCGGCTCGAGCACGGCCACGGCCGTCCGGCCGACCTCGACCTCCTGCGCAGCGTGCCGAAGAACATTCTCGGCAACACGTTCTGCGGCCTGGGCGACGCGGCGGTCGGCTTCCTCATGACCGCGACCAAGCACTTCTGGCCCGAGTTCGAGGCCCATGTCGCGGGCGGCGGCTGCCCGCTGCCCGAGGAGGTGCGGCGATGATCCACCTCACCGTTGACGGCCGGGAGATCGAGGTCCCGGAGGGGACCCTGATCCTCGATGCGGCCAAAGAGGTCGGGGCCGACGTGCCGACCTTCTGCTACCACCACCTGATGAAGCCCGTCGCCGCCTGCCGCATGTGCCTTGTCGAGGTGGAGAAGCGGCCCAAGCTCGAGCCGGCCTGCGCCGTCTCCGTGGCCGAGGGCATGGTCGTCCACACCGCGAGCGAGCGCGTGATCACGGCTCGCGAGGGCGTGCTCGAGTTCCTCCTCCTCCAGCACCCGCTCGACTGCCCGGTGTGCGACAAGGGCGGCGAGTGCGACCTGCAGGACAACACGATGGGCCACGCCCGCTTCCGCTCCCGCTACACCGACCCGAAGATCAAGAAGGTCAAGCGCCGCCCGCTGTCCGACCTCGTCGTCCTCGACGAGGAGCGCTGCATCGTCTGCCAGCGCTGCACGCGGTTTATGGAGGAGGTCGTGGAGGACCCCCAGCTGGCCCTGCGCCAGCGCGGCGCCTTCACCGCCGTGGGCGTGTTCCCGGGCCGGCCGTTCACATCGCCGTTCTCGGGCAACACGATCGAGATGTGCCCGGTCGGCGCGCTCACGTCCAGGCCGTACCGGTTCCGCGCCCGCCCCTGGGATAACCGCACCGGCGACACGGTGTGCACCCACTGCCCGGTCGGCTGCAACATGGCCGCCCAGGAGCGCGACGGCAACGTCGTGCGCGTGCTGTCGCGCGAGAACCCCGACGTCGACGGCGGCTGGCTGTGCGACCGGGGCCGGTTCGGCCAGCGCTGGGTGCACCACCGGCGCCGCCTGAGCGCGGCGTACGTGCGCGATCGGGGCACCGGCGCCGAGACGCCGCTCGCGTGGGAAGACGCGGTGGCGCGGGCACGCGCGGCGCTCGCGGCGGCCGGCGGCCGGTCGGCGATCCTGGGCGGCGGCCACCTCACGGCCGAAGCCCAGGCGGCGGCGCGCGGCCTCGCCGACGCGCTCGGCACCTGGATGGTCGACCACCGCACGGGCAGCCTGCGCTACCCCACGCCGCCGGGGCGGCGGGCGCGCATCACCGACCTCGACGGCGCCGACCGGATCCTTCTGCTCGGCGTGAACCCGGCCGAGGAGGTTCCCGTCCTCGACCTGCGGATCAAAGCCGCCCTGCGGCGCGGCGCGCGCCTCGCCGTGGTCGGCGAGCGCCGCGTCCTTGCCGACCACGCGGCGGCGACGGCGCTGTGCCGTCCCGGCGCGCTCGGCGGCGCGATCGAACAGCTCGCGGTGGCGCTCGGGGCACCGTCCCGCCCCTGGGGGGCGCCGGCCGCGCCCTGGGCGACGGGCGGCCTCGACGAGGTGACGGCGACCGTCGCCGGCGGCGAGCGCGTGGTCGCAATCTGGTCGGGCGAGGCGGGCGGCGACGCGATGGCGGCGCTGGTCGCGGCGCTGGGCGACCGTCTCGTCGGCACCCTGGTGACGGGCGGCGCGCCCGCGGCCCAGGGCGCCGAGCGGGCGGGACTGCGTGGCGCGCGGGCGCGGGACGTTCTCGAGGCGGCCGCCCGCGGCGAGGTCGACACCCTTGTGCTCCTCGACGACCTGTGCGGCGAGGCGGTCGATCCGGATCTTGCCGCGCGGGCGATGGACCGCACGCCGACCGTGATCGCACTGGCCAGCCTGCCGACGCAGACCGCGGCCCGCGCCGACATCGTCCTGCCGCTGGCCGCGCCGATCGAGCAGGATGGCCACCTGGTCAACCTGGACGGCCGACCCCAGCCGCTGACCGCGCTTCTCGCCCCGCCCGGCGACGCCCGGCCCGACTACGACCTCGTGGCCGCGCTCGCCGGCGATGTGCGTGATCGCGCCGAACTCCTCGCCGCCTACGAGGCCCGGCCCGAGCCGGCGTTCGGCGGCGGCGAGCCCGAGCCGGTGGCGCCCGTGCTGGCACCGGACACCCTGGCCGTGGCGAGCGCACGGATCCTGTTCGACGGCGAGGTGCGCTGGGAGGACGGCCTGCGTTCGCGCCTCCCCGCCCCGTTCGCGGCCCTTCACCCGGACCTGGTCGAGCGGCTCGGGCTGACCGACGGGGCGCCCGCCCGCCTGGTCACGCCCGAGGGTGCCATCGAGGTCGTCGTCCGCAGCGACCCGAGCCTGCCGCTCGGCACGGTCCTCCTGCCGCGCGGCGTGCCTGGCCTGCCGGCGGCGCGGCTGGGCGGCGTGCCGGTCGAGATCGCCGCCGCCCCCGCGGTGCTGGCGGCAAGGGAGGCCTAGCGGTGGTTGTCGCGGTCGTCCTCATGTTCCTCAAGTCGATCGTCGTGTGTTCGCTTCTCCTGGCCGCCTTCGCCTACCTGACCTACCTCGAGCGCAAGGTGCTGGCCCGGTTCCAGTTCCGCCCGGGCCCCAACCGGGTCGGGCCGATGGGTCTCCTCCAGCCGCTCGCCGACGGCCTCAAGATGGCTCTTAAAGAGGAGATCATCCCGCGCCAGGCGGACCGCCTCCTGTACCTCCTGGCACCGGCGATCTCGCTCGGCTGCGCGCTTCTCGCCTTCGCCGTCATCCCGTTCGGCCAGCCGCTGCACGTGTTCGGCCAGACCGTGCCGATGCAGATCTTCTCGCCCAACGTCGGCGTGCTCTACGTGCTCGCGATCACGTCGGTGGGCGTGTACGGCGTGACCTTCGGCGGCTGGGCGTCGCAGAGCAAGTACGCCGTGCTCGGCGGCCTGCGCGCGACCGCCCAGATGATCTCCTACGAGCTCGCGATGGGGCTGGCCATCGTCGGCGTCCTGATCATGGCCGGCTCGGCCAACCTCAACCAGATCATCACCGCCCAGCACGCGCTGTGGTTCTTCGTACCGCAGATCGTCGGCTTTTGCGTGTACTTCATCTCCGGCGTCGCCGAGACCAACCGGGCGCCGTTCGACCTGGTCGAGGCGGAGTCGGAGCTGGTCGCCGGCTACTTCACCGAGTACACCGGGATGAAGTGGGCCATGTACATGATGGCGGAGTACGTCAACATGGTGACGTTCTCGTCGCTCGCCGCGACCATGTTCCTGGGCGGCTGGAGCGGTCTGGGCTTCCTCCCGTGGGTGCCGGGCATCGTCTGGTACCTCTTCAAGCTGGGCGGCTTCATCTTCCTGTTCATGTGGATCCGGGCCACGCTGCCGCGCCTGCGCTACGACTACCTCATGAGCTTCGGGTGGAAGGTGCTCCTGCCCGTAGCCCTGGTGAACACCCTGGGCACCGCCGTGATCGTTTCCCACGTGCTCTAGGACCACGCCTGACTGGAGGTGCCGAGATGCCGACTCCGATCGAGGACGTGCGCGCGCTCATCACCGGCATGAGCACCACCATGCGGTTCTTCTTCCGCAAGTCCGAGACCGTCGAGTATCCCGAGGTGAAGCGGGCGATCCCGATCGGGGCGCGCGGCCGGCACCAGCTGCGACGGCATGAGGACGGGCTCGAGCGGTGCATCGGCTGTGAGCTGTGCGCGGCGGCGTGCCCGGCGGTGGCGATCCGCGTGGTGGCGGCGGAGAACGACCCGGAAAACCCGGTGTCGCCCGGCGAGCGGTACGCGCAGACCTACGAGATCGACCTCCTGCGCTGCATCTTCTGCGGCTACTGCGAGGACGCGTGCCCGACGAACGCGATCGTCCTGAGCCAGAACCTCGAGATGTCCGACTACAGCCGCGAGGCCCTGTACGTCGACAAGCGCGACCTCCTCGTGCCGATGCCCGAGGCGGCCCGGGCGGCGGGGGAGGCCACAGGGGCGTGATCACCCTCATCTCCTACCTGGCCGGCGCCGCTGCCCTGGCGTTCGGCGTGGCGGTTGTCACGACGCGCCGGTCGGTGCACACGGTGGTGGCGCTGATCGGCAACATCCTGTCGCTCGCCGTGCTGTTCCTGGTCTACCAGGCGCAGTTCATGGCGTTCGTCGAGGTGGCCGTGTACTCCGGCGCGATCCTCATCCTGTTCCTGTTCGTCATCGCCCTCCTGGCCGCGGGCAAGGAGGAGGTCGCGAACGAGTACGGCCCCGAGCTGCCCGGGCAGCTGTTCGGCGGGGCAGGGGCGGCGGCGCTTCTTGCCGCCGCCATCCTTGTCGCGTTCCGCCTGCACGCGCTGGCCACGGCCGCCGCGGGCGTCCTTCCCAAGGGCTACGGCACCGTCCAGTCGGTCGGCATCGGCCTGTTCGGCGGCTACCTGCTGCCGTTCGAGCTGACGGCGCCCGTCCTCCTGGCCGCGATCGTCGGCGTCGTCGTCCTGGCCAAGCCGCGCACGGTCCGAGAGGAGGCGAAGGGCGATGCCTGAGATCGCCGTGATCGTCCTGTCCGCGCTCCTGTTCGCGCTCGGCGGGTACGGCGCCATGGCGCGCAAGAACCCGCTGCAGATGTTCATGGCGATCGAGATGATGTGGAACGCCGTGAACCTGGTGTTCATCTACTTCGCCCACCGGTTCGGCGACGTCGGCGGGCAGATCTTCGTCTTCGTCGTCATCACCGTCGCGGCGGCCGAGGTGGCGATCGGCCTGGGCACGGTGGTCCTGGCGTTCCGCGGCCGCGAGCACCTGGACCTCGACGAACTCGACTCGCTGAAGGGGTAACGCGCGTGCAGACATGGTACGTCTACGCCATCCTGCTCCTGCCGCTCGTCGGCTTCGTGCTGAACGCCCTGTTCGGCGCGCGCCTGGGGCGGGCGGCAGGGTGGCTGGGGACGGCGGCGGTGCTCGCGTCCTTCGTCGTGTCGGCGCTGGCCTTCCTCACCGGCCTGGGCGGCCACCCGGCCTCGCTGCAGACGACCTGGTTCACCTGGGTCGCCGCGGGCGGCGTCGCGATTCCGTTCGGCACCCTGCTCGACCCGGTGTCGCTGGTCTGGGCGCTCGTCATCACGGGCGTCGGGGGCCTCATCCACGTGTACTCGAACGGCTACATGGCCGAGGACGAGGGCCTGCCCCGGTTCTTCGCCTACCTGAACCTGTTCGTGTTCGCCATGCTGCTTCTCGTCCTCGCCTCGAACTTCCTCATCCTGCTGATCGGCTGGGCGGGCGTGGGCCTGGCGTCGTACCTCCTCATCGGCTTCTGGTACACCCGGCCGAGCGCCGTCATCGCCGCCCGCAAGGCGTTCGTCGTGAACGTGGTCGGCGACCTGGGCATCATGATCGCCCTCTTCCTCCTCATCGCGAACCTCGGCACGGTGACGTTCTCGGGCGTGTTCGGCGCCATCGCCGCCCACCACCTGAGCCCGACCGTGATCGAGTGGACGGCGGCCATGCTGTACCTGGGCGCGATGGCGAAAAGCGCGCAGTTCCCGCTCCATACCTGGCTGCCGGACGCGATGGAGGGCCCCACCCCGGTGAGCGCCCTGATCCACGCCGCGACGATGGTGACCGCCGGCGTCTACCTGCTCGTCCGGGCGTACCCGATCTTCCACGCCGCCTCGATCGTGTCCGGCATCGTCCTCGACATCGGCACCTTCACCGCGATCTTCGCGGCCGTCATCGCCCTCACCCAGAACGACATCAAGCGGGTGCTGGCGTACTCCACCCTGTCCCAGCTCGGCTACATGTTCATGGCCGTCGGCGCCGGGCTGTACGCCGCCGGCGTGTTCCACTTCCTCATGCATGCGTTCTTCAAGGCGCTCCTGTTCCTCGGCGCCGGCGCCGTCATCCACGCGGTCGGCGGCGAGCAGGACATGCGCAAGATGGGCGGCCTGCGCAAGGCCATGCCGATCACGTACCTCACGTTCCTCGTCGCCACCCTGGCGATCTCGGGCATCCCGCCGTTCGCCGGCTTCTTCTCGAAGGACATGATCCTCGGCGAACTGCTGCGCAGCGGTCACACGGTGGAGTGGGTTGTCGGCGTCGTCACGGCCGGGCTCACGGCGCTGTACATGATGCGGCTTCTCTACCTGACGTTCTTCGGCGAGTACCGCGGCGACGCGCATCCGCACGAGGTCGGGCCGGTGTTCACCATTCCGCTTGCGGTCCTTGCCGTGCTCTCCGTCGTGGGCGGCTTCCTCGCCATCCCGGGCGGCTGGGACGTGCTCTCCCGCTATCTCGGGCCGGTGCTGGGGACCTACCCGGGCGGGGTGACGTCCGCCGCCGTGAGCGCGCCCGACTGGGGCAGCGAGGTGATCTCGGTCGCGTTCGCGCTCGGCGGCATCGCGCTGGCCGACGCGATGTACCGGCGCAAGGTGCTGGCGCCGAGCCGCCTGCGCCTGGCGTTCCCGCTGTTCTACCGGCTCGCGGCGCACAAGTTCTACGTCGACGAGGCGTACGACGCGGTCGTGGTGCGGCCGGCGCTGTGGCTCGGACGCGTCCTCGGCGATCGCGTCGACACGGGCATCGTCGACGGCGCGGTGCGGGCGATCGCCACCGGCACGGTCGAGGTCGGCACCTTCTTCGACCGTCTCCAGGCCGGAAGCGTGCGGCGCTACACGCTCACGCTCCTCACCGGCACGCTCCTCGTCATCGCGTTCCTCGCCCTGCGCTAGAAGGGAGGGATCGACGTGTCCGGCATTCCGCTTCTCACCGTGATCATCGGATGGCCGGCCCTCGCGGCCCTCCTGGCTCTGGCCATGGGCCTTGTCACGCCGGCGGACGGGCGCGCTGCCCACCGCTGGCTCACCATCGCCTCGCTCGTCGAGCTGGGCCTGTGCCTGCTCGCGATCGGGCCGGTCCTGGCCGCCGGCGGCGGCTACGCCCTGTCCCAGTCCGTCACCTGGGTGCCGTACCTGGGCATCGGCTACCACGTCGGCGTCGACGGCGTCTCGCTCGTCCTCATCCTGCTCACGGCCCTCATCGGCGCGGTCGTGCCGTTCATCTGCCAGGACCTCCAGGTCCGCCACGCCCAGTTCGCCGCCCTCATCCTGTTCGCCCAGGCGGCGACGATGGGCATCTTCCTGTCGCTCGACCTCATCCTGTTCTACGTCTTCTGGGAAGTCGTCCTCATTCCGCTGTACCTGCTCGTCGTCGGCTGGGGCGGCCCGGGTCGCAAGGCGGCGGCGATGAAGTTCCTCGTCATGAGCCTCGTCGGGTCGCTGTTCATGCTCGTCGGCATCGCCGGGCTCGGCTCCCTGTCGGTGGCGGCGACGGGCACGTTCACGTTCGACCTGCCCACGCTCCTCGCCGCCCACCCGCTCCTCTCGGGCCTGGCCGGTTATCTCGCGTTCTTCGCCTTCGCCCTCGCCTTCGCCGTGAAGAGCCCGCTGTTCCCCTTCCACGCCTGGCTGCCCGATACGTACACCGAGGCGCCGATGCCGGTGACGGTGATCCTTTCGAGCGTCGTGAGCAAGGCCGGCGTGTACGCCATGCTGCGCTTCCTCCTGCCGCTCTTCCCCGGCCTGTCGGCGCAGTTTGCCGACCTGTTCATCGTCCTGGGCGTCGCGGGCGTCCTGTACGGCGGCGTGATCGCCCTCACCCAGACCGACATGAAGCGGCTTCTCGCCTACGTCAGCCTGTCCCACATGGGCCTCATGGTGGCCGGCGTGTTCGCCCTGAACGCGATGGCGTCCGAGGGGGTCGTCCTCCAGATGGTCTCGCACGGCGTCGTCCTGGGCGCCGCGTTCGCGTTCGTGGCGATGCTCGAGGCGCGCGTGGGCAGCCGCGATCTCACCGCGTTCGGCGGCCTCATGACGCGCGCGCCGGTGCTTGCCGGGTTCGGCATGCTGGTCGCCCTGGCGGCGCTCGGCCTGCCGGGCCTGTCCTCGTTCGCGGGCGAGTTTGTCGTCCTCGTCGGCCTGTTCCAGCACTCGGCGGTCCTTGCCTCGATCGCGGCCATCACGGTGGTGCTGGCGGCGGCGTACATCCTGCGCCTGTACCAGGGCACGATGCACGGCAAGGCCGCCGGCCTTACGACCGCCGGGGCCGGCCCGGTGCGGATGCGGCCGCGCGACTTCGCCGTGCTCGTGCCGCTTCTCGCCGTCACGGTCTACCTGGGCATCCGGCCCGGCTGGGTGCCGGCCCGGGTGGCGCCCGACCTCAAGCACATCTCGGTGCCCTCGGCCCAGAAGGCGACCGGGCCGGGCGGCCAGGCGCTGGGCACCGGAAAGGGGGCCCACGCATGAAGGTCGTGATCCCGGCCTTCACCTGGCCACCGATCGCTCCGCTCGGGCTGCTCGCGTTCGCGGCCATCCTGGTCCTGCTCGCGTCGCTGTTCACCGAGCGCGACGAGGAGTCGACGCTGTGGATGGTGCCGCTGTTCGGCCTGCTGGCGGCGGGCTACTCGATGTACAACCTGTGGGGCCACACCACGTCGAGCGCCTTCTCGGGCATGATCGTGATCGACCACTTCGCGCTCGCGATCGGCTTCATCATCCTGTTCGCGGCCGCCTGCGCGCTCATCCTCGCCTGGCAGGACCGCGCGTTCGGCGCCGAGTACATGGTCCTCATCCTGCTCGCCACGCTCGGCATGCTCCTGTTCACCGAGGCGAACAACCTCATCACGGTCTTTCTCGGCATCGAGATCCTGTCGCTGCCCCTGTACGTGCTGTCCGGCATCCACGGCCACCGGGCGGCCAGCCGCGAGGCGGCGGTGAAGTACGTGCTCATGGGTGCGCTGTCCTCCGGCATCCTCCTCTACGGCATGGCCCTCGTGTACGCGGGCACCGGCGTGCTCGGCCTGGAGGCGATCGGCACCCACATGTCGCACGGCGCAGGCTCGCTCGCGTACGTCGGCGTCGCCCTGATCGTCGTCGGACTGGGCTTCAAGCTCGCGCTGGTGCCGTTCCACAACTGGATGCCCGACGTGTACCAGGGCGCGCCCATCGCGATCACCGCGTTCATGTCGGTCGCGACCAAGGCGGCGGCCTTCGCCGCCTTCGCCCGCGTGCTCCTGGTCGCGTTCCCGTTCGTCTACCACCAGTGGCTGCCCGTGCTGTGGGGGCTCGCGGGCCTGACGATGCTCCTGGGCAACCTCATGGCCCTGCGCCAGCGCTCGATGAAGCGGCTGCTCGCCTACTCGGGCATCACCCACGCCGGCTTCCTGGTCGTCACGCTGGTGGCGGCGACGGGCCTGGGCCTGTTCGCGAGCATCTTCTACCTGCTTGCGTATGCGTTCATGAACCTGGGCGCGTTCGCCGTGGTCCAGGGGCTGTCGCGCGACGACGAGGAAGGGGACCGCATCGAGTCGTTCCGCGGCCTGTTCTTCCGCCATCCGCTGGCGGCGGGGGCGATGCTCGTGTTCCTCCTGTCGCTCGCCTCGATCCCGACCACGGCCGGCTTCATGGCCAAGCTGTCGATCATCCTGGCGGCGGTGCAGGCCGGCGTGTGGCCGCTCGCCGTGGTCCTGGTCGTGGCGACGATGATCGGCCTGTACGTCTACCTGAAGGTCGCGGTGGCGATGTTCGACCGCTCGGCCGTCGGGGCGGAGGGCACCGGCGAGGGCGCGGCGACCCGCGGTGCGCTGGCGCTGGGCGAGGTCGGCATGGGCGCCGGCGGGCCGCCGCCGGAGATGGCGGTCGCCGCCGTGCGCGCGGCCCCGGTCCTGACCCTGGGCGCATGGATCGTCGTCGCGGTGTCGGTGTGCGGCACGTTCGTGTTCGGCCTGTGGCCGGGACCGCTGCTCCACCTGCTCAACGGCGGCCTTCTCCTCCCGTAGGCGATGGACGGCGTGGATGCGGCGCTGCCGGTCTTGGCGGCGCCGCGCCTTGTGCTGTCGCCGGTGACGCGTGGCGACGGGGCGGCGGTGCTGTCGTGGTGGAACGATGCCGAGGTGCGGCGTGGCCACGGACTGGGCATGGAGCCGCTCGGACCGGCGGCGTTCCAGTACTGGCTGGGTGACTTCGACCGGGCCGACACCTGGGTGGCGCGCATGCGGGCAGGCGGGGAGCCGGTCGGCCTGCTCGAGATGAAGGCCGTGCGCGGCGCTGACGGGGCGCTGCGCTACGAGCTGGGCATCGCGGTCGACGCCCGGCATCGTCGCACGGGCGTCGGCCTGGAGATGGTCGGCGCGGCGTGCGCCTGGGCGCTTCGGACGATGGGTGCCCGGGCGGTGGTTGCCCAGACCCGGGCCGACAACCGCGCGGCGCGGCGGCTGTTCGAGCGTGCCGGCTTCACGCGCACCGGCGAGGGCGAGGGCGCGTCGGGGCGGGCCGGGCGGACCGTACGGTACGAGCGAAGCAGCCCCGGGCCCGGCCCACCGGCCTGCTCCCCCGGGCCGCCGTGAGGTCCGGCACGGCGTAGGCTCGCAGGCGTTGGGCACTCGCCTCCGCCTCGTGGCCACGCGTAGGGTGCCGCAGCGCGGGCACGGACACGGACGACACGGCCATGTTGCCGCCCCGGCGTTCGCCCGGAGGCGATCCTCGCCGCCCTCGCGCCCGTCGATGCCGAAGAGAAGGACCAGGCTGGCCGGGCGCGAACTGGCCCCGGTCCCGGTCGTCCGGCCAACCGTGCGGGCGCGCCGCGTGCCGGGAACGAAAGGCGGTGGGTCCCCTGGCGGAGGCGACCGTCCACGGCGCCTGCCCCCACGACTGCTACGACACGTGCGGCCTCGTCCTGAAGGGCGACGGGCGGCGGATCACGCGCGTCGCCGGCGATCCGGCCCATCCGATCACGCGGGGGTTCCTGTGCCTGAAGGTGAACCGCTACATGGAGCGGCTCTACCACCCGGACCGGCTCCTGTACCCGCTCCGCCGGGTCGGGGCGAAAGGTACGGGCACCTTCGCGCGGGTCAGCTGGGACGAGGCCCTGGCGGAGATCGCCGAACGCCTCGGCGCGATCGTCGCCGCATCGGGCGGGGAGGCGGTTTTGCCCTACAGCTTCGCCGGCAACATGGGGCTACTCGCGGCGGGCGCGCTCGACGCACGGTTCTTTCGCGCCATCGGCGCAAGCCGCCTCGACCGGACGATCTGCACCGCCTCGGGCAACGCCGCCCTGCGCTGGGTGTTCGGCACGTGCCTGGGCCCGGACCCCGAGACCATCCCCCAGGCCCGCGAGATCGTCCTTTGGGGCGCGAACCCGATGGCGACCAACGTGCACCAGATCCCGCTCCTCGACGAGGCCCGGACGGCGGGTGCGCGCGTCGTCACGATCGACCCCCTGCGCACGGCCACGGCCGCGCGCTACGGCGACCACCTGCAGCTGCGCCCCGGCAGCGACCTGGAGCTGGCGCTCGGGCTCGGCCGCGAGATCCTCGCCCGGGGGCGGTACGACCGAGACCTGGTCGAGGCGCGCGCGACCGGCCTTGTGACCTACCGGGCCGCCGCCGAGCCCTGGACCCTCGCGCGCACGGCAGAGGCGACGGGGCTTGCGGCGAGCCGGATCGCCGCGCTTGCCGACCGCCTGGAGACGGGAAGGCCGCTTCTCCTGCGTCTGGGTTACGGGCTCCAGCGACAGCGGCGCAGCGCCGCGGCCGTGTGGGCGATCGCCGTGCTCTCCCTCCTCACGGGCTCGTGGCGTGACGTCGGCGGTGGTCTCATGCTCTCGAACGGGGACGCCTTCCCGCTTCGACCGCTCGGCGCAGGGCCTGCGGCGCCGACCCGGATCGTGAACATGCTCGAGCTGGGGCGGGCCCTGACCGAGTTCGAGGACCCGCCGGTGCGTGCCCTCGTCGTCTGGAACGCCAACCCTGCGGCCACCGCGCCCGACCAGAGCCGGGTGCTGCGCGGCCTCGCCCGCGACGACCTGTTCACGGTGGTGCACGAGCAGATGCCGACCGACACGGTGCAGTGGGCCGACATCGTCCTCCCCGCCGCCATGGCCATGGAGACGCTCGACCTGCACACCTCGTACTGGCACCGGTACGTCCAGCTCGCCCGGCCGGCCGCGCCGCCCGCGGGCGAATCGGTGCCGAACCCCGAGCTGTTCCGGCGCCTCGCCCGGGCGATGGGCCTGTCCGACCCGGCCCTTCAGGATGACGACATGTCGCTCGTCGCCCAGGCGCTCGACAGCGACAACCCGTGGCTGGACGGGATCACCGTGGAGCGCCTCCTCGCCGAGCCGGTGCAAAAGGTGCGCCTGGCGCCGCACACGCGCCCGTTCGTCGACCTGCCGGCGCGCACGCCCGACGGGCGCTTTCGCCTGGCGCCGCCGCCGGGCGGCGGGCTTGCGCTCGCGGCCCATGGCGACGACGACGCGCGCTGGCCGTTCGCGCTCCTCACGCCGGCCGCGCACGAGACGATCAAGTCCAGCTTCGGCAACGTCACGAGCCTGCGCCGCGGACACCCCGAGCCCGAGGTCCTTCTGGCGCGTGAGGACATGGATCGCCTGGCGATCGGCGAGGGCGAGCGGGTGCGCCTGCACAACGACCGCGGCGAGGCGTTCGCCCGCGCGGTGGCGAGCACGGTGCCGGCGCCGGGCACGGTGGTGAGCTACGCCGTGCGCTGGAACCACGAGGACCAGGGCCGGAACGTGAACCGCCTGACCTCGGCCGAGATCGCCGACTACGGGGGCGGGTCCACGTTCTACAGCGCGCGGGTCGGGATCGAGCGGGCGCCATAGGGTCGGCAGGGCGGCTGTGCGAGGGACGGCCCTAGACGGGTGCGCTGCGGACCCGTCTACGGCCTGTTTGACCGGCCACCTGCGTGGACCGGCTGCCGCGTGCCGCGAGCCTCGTCGCGCACCTGGGACGACAGGCCCACGACGGTCGCGAGGTCGACGAGCGGGCGGGCGGGCGGGCGGGTGCAGCCGCAGCACGTCCACGCGCGACCTGCCCGGCGTCGGGCAAAGCGTCGTGCCCACCCGCTGCGGCATCCCCGCCCGGTCGGGCCTACCGGCCGTACGCCTCGGTTGCGAAGTGGCGGACCGTCCGGTCGTAGGCCTCGACCGCCTCGATCGCACTGGGTTCGACGACCGCCACGTCGAGACCGGCCGTGGCGAAGGCCCGGATCGCCTCGAGCGAGGCCCACAGCGTGAGGACCTGGATCTCGAACCCGTCGCCCGCCTCGCGCGTCAGCAGGTACGCCGCCTCGAAGCCCGCGGTGCTGCGCAGGTCGGGCAGGACGGCGGTCTCGAAGTGGCGGCGGTAGCGGACCGCGCCCTCGGGCGTCGCGTGCGCCGTCCAGATGCGGGTGATCATCGATCGCACCTCCGTGGGTAGCCGCATGGTCGCGCGGCACCGTCCGACCGGCCCGGCGCGCGACCGCCACCGACCATGGTACATGCAGCCGGACGTCTCGCGGACTGCGGCCCTATGCGCGGTACATGCCGCTCGACGGGACGCAGGGGACCTCCGGGCGCCTCCGGGGTCACGCGAGCCCTTCGGGCGGTGTGGTGACGACGCGTACAGGGCGCGGCGGCGACGCGGCGGCTGGATTGCGGTGGGCGGGTCCATGGCGAAGCGCATCGGCCTGCCCGCCTCCTGCTTCGGATGGCGGCACAGCCCGACCGGGATCCCCCTACGACTCCAGGTGATGGGCGAGCATGGGCTCGACAAACGCATATCGCCCGTGGCCGTCATGGCGGATGACGCCGCTTCGTTGCAGGAACGTCAGCGCGCGAGTGCTGGTTGCGCGCGACGTCCCGCGGGGGTGCAACGCCTCCCCCTTGGCGAGACGACCGAGCGTCGCGCGGGCGGCGGGGCCGAGCGCGTCGATCTCAGCCTCGAACACGGTGAACAGGCGCGCTTGGGCTGCCTGACACGCAGCGGCGGCTAGATCGCTGTCGACCACGCCGACCCGCCGGCCCAGCATGTACGCTTCGAAGGCCGCCTCCATCGTGTCATAGGGGTGGCCGCCAGTGTGCTCCAGGATGAGGTCGAGCGCCGCCGGATCGGCGCGCATGCCCAGTTCGGCAAACCGGGCGAGAAGGTAGGTGCGCCAGGCCGGCGTGGGAACGGGAGGCAGGTCTAGCATGGTCGCAAAGCGGAAGAAGGGCTGGCTGGGCGACCCGAACAGCTGGCTCATCATGCCTGCGTGGCTGCCGAGGAACAAAAACGCCGTGTGGGTCTGAAGCTGGAAGGCGCTGCGCATTCGAGCCATGATGCGCGCGCCGCCCACTGCGGACAGGGCCTGGAACTCGTCGAAGAGCACGACACACAATGCGTCGTCCCTTGCGGCGATCTGCTCGGGCAGGTCGAGGGCCTGGTCCAGCAGCTCTTCGCCGCTGGGCTTCATGGTGTCCCGGGCGGGGAAGGCAAGGGCCAACTCGTAGTCGTGGATCTTCGCGCGCACCTCGGGTGCGCGCAGCAGCTTGGGCAGGCTTCCGCGCACCGCCCCCAGGCCGCGAGCGACCGGTGTCAGGTTGGCCAGACACGCCACCGTCAGCCGTTCCGCCAGTTCCTCGACCGTCGAGACGCGCGCCACATCGACGGCCACCGTTTGCGTGCCACCGGCGCCGCGCAACCGTCGAAGCGCCTCATGGGCGACCGATGTCTTGCCCTGGCGGCGGGGTGCGGCGACCACGCAACTGTGCCGAGCCCCCAGCCGGGTGGCCAGATCATCGATGAACTCGGAGCGGTCGACGATGTCGTGCGGCCCGACCGGACCCCCAGTCGGAAATACGTCCGGCATGTCGGTCACCCCTTGATTTCACCGCTTGTGATGCAAAGACTACACCAAAGCTAGTGTAATGAAATCATTGTCCGTTCGCGATGGGGCCCCGGCATGCGGCGGTTGTTGCGTACGGACGATCGCGCCGGGTACCGCCGGCGGTGCGTCCCGAGGTGTCGTCAGCCGGTCGGGGAGGTGCGCGGCAGGAGAGGGGGGCGCACGGACCGAAGGCCGGGGGTCGGAAGGTCCACGCCGCGCGAGGAGGTCTCCCATGCCGATCGATCCCGCCGTTGCCGCCCTGACCGACGAGCTGGTCGCCGACCGCCGCCACCTGCACGCCCATCCCGACCTGTCGTTCCGGGAGGGGCCGACCGTCGCCTACCTTCGCGGACGGATCGAGTCCCTCGGCCTTGTCGCCGAGGACGCCGGCGGGGGCCTTGTCGTGCGGCTCGCCGGGACCCGGGGCGCCGGCCGCACGGTCGGGGTCCGGGCCGACATGGACGGCCTGCCCGTGGAGGAGGCGCCGGGGCTCCCGTTCCGCTCCCAGAACCCTGGCGTCATGCACGCCTGCGGCCACGATGCCCACATGGCGATCGCGCTCGGCGTCGTGCGCTACCTGGCAGCGCGGCGGGACGCGTTCGGCGGCGAGGTGCGGTTCCTCTTCCAGCCGGCCGAGGAGACCCCGCCCGGCGGGGCCTTGCAGCTCATCGAGGCAGGGGCACTCGACGGCGTCGACGCGGTGATCGGCCTGCACGTGAACGCGGCCCTGCCCGTCGGCCTGGCCCAGATCCACCCGGGGCCGCTCCTGGCGAACGCCGACGTGTTCGACATCGAGATCGAGGGCGTGGGCGGGCACGGCAGCTCGCCGCACCAGACCGTGGACGCGACCCTCGTGGCGGCCCAGACCGCGGTCAACCTGCAGACGGTGGTGAGCCGCAAGGTCGACCCGCTCGAGCCGGCGGTGGTGACCGTCGGCCAGATCGAGGCAGGCACGGCACACAACATCATCCCGGCCCACGCCCGCCTGCGCGGCACCGTGCGCACCTTCTCGACCGAGACGCAGACCCGCGTGCGCGAGGAGATGGCACGGGTCGTCGAGGCCACCGCGGCGGCGGCCGGCGCACGTGCCCGGCTCGACTACCGGATCGGCTATCCCGCCACGGTCAACCCGGAAGGCGGGCCCACCGCCGTGCTCGAGGCGGCCGGTCGCGAGGTGCTGGGCGAGCGGCGGGTGATCCAGGCCCGTCCGTGGATGGCCGGGGAAGACTTCTCCTACTACCAGAAGCGGGTGCCGGGCGCGTTCTTCTTCCTGGGCTGCAAGGAGGGCGAGCACCTCGGTCCCCACCATTCGGCGCTGTTCCGCGTCGACGAGGCCTGCCTGCCGCTCGGCGTCGACATCCTGGCGCGGGGCGCGGTGCGGCTCACCGCCGGGGCCTAGCGCCACCGCCACGGAGGTGCCATGAGCGAGCCCTTGCCCCGGTTCTCGCCGCGACCCAACCGTGCCCACGAAATCGCCTGGCGCCCGTTCGGGCCTGCGGCGTTCGACGAGGCGCGCCGCCTGGGACGGCCGGTCCTCCTGTCCGTCAGCGCCGTGTGGTGCCACTGGTGCCACGTCATGGACGAGACCACGTACTCCGACGCGCGCGTCCTCGATCTCGTGCGCGAGCGCTACCTGCCCGTGCGGCTCGACCGCGACCAGCGTCCGGACGTGGACCGGGTGTACAACCAGGGCGGCTGGCCCACGACCTGCGTCCTGAACGCCGTCGGCGCCGTGCTGTGGGGCGCGACGTACGTGCCGCCGGACGCCATGGCCCACAACCTCGAGGCGATCGCCCGCCACTATGCCCACGACCCGGACCTGGCCGCGCGTCTGCCCCCGGGGTGGTCGGCGGCGGGCCCGGCGGGCTCCACGGCGGCGCCTGAAGGGACCGGGCCCGGCACCGCGGCGGGCGTCGTCGATGCCCTCCTCACGGCGATCGCAGGCGACGAGGACGCGGATCACGGCGGCTTCGGCCGGCACGGCGCGAAGTTCCCCCAGGCCGGCGCGCTGTGGTTCCTCGATGCGCTCGGCACCTGGCCGGGACCGCGCGGCGAAACCGCCCGGGGCATCCTCCACCGGGCGCTGGCGGGGATGGCGGCAGGGGGGATGGAGGACCCCGTCGAGGGGGGCCTGTACCGCTACGCCACCCGCCCCGACTGGACGGTGCCGCACTACGAGAAGATGCTCGCCGAGAACGCGGCCCTGGCCAGCCTGTACCTGCGGGCCGGTGCGCGCGCCGGCGACGTCGCCCTCCGGTCGGTGGGCGAGCGGGCCCTGGCGTACATGGACCGCAGCCTGTGGCAGGACAGCGTCCAGGCCTACGGCGGCAGCCAGGACGCCGACGAGGCGTACGCCGCGGCCGACGCTGCCGCCCGGGCCGGGCTGGGCGCGCCGTTCGTCGACCCGGTCGTGTACGCCGCGCCCAACCTGGCTGCCGTCGAGGCGCTTCTCGACGGCTGGGCGGTTACCGGCGACGAGGGACTGTGCGCGCGCGCCCTCCGCCTGTGGGACGGGCTGTGGGCGCGGCTGTACCGGCCGGGGGCGGGAATCGCCCATTTCGACGCCGGCGAGGGGCCGCGCCTGTTCGGCCAGGCGGCCGATCTCGGCGCTTGCCTGGTGGCCGGCGCGGCCGTGGCCTGGCTCGGCCGGCCGGAGGAGCGCGACCGCCTGGCCATCCTGGCCGGCCTTGCCCTGGACGGCGTGGTCGCGGCCGACGGCACCGTCGTCGACGCCCGCGTCGACGCCGACCCGCTGCCCGCGGCCGTGACCGCCGCCGCGCAGGCGGCGCCGGTGGCGGACGCCGGCCTCGTCGCCCTCGGCCTTGTCCGTGCCGGGCGGGTGTTGGGCAGGCAGGACCTGGTCGCGCTGGCCGGCCGGGTGGTGGACCGCTGGGCCGATCGCGCCGCCGGGCTGGGCACGTTCGGGGGCGAGCTCGGGCGGGCCGCAGCCGAACTGCGCGCACCGCTCGACGTGCGTGTGGCCTGCGCGCCGGAGTCGGGGGCGTCCGGCCCCGGGCCGTGGCCGTTCGTCGCGGCCGTGCGGCGCAGCGGCGTCTCGCCCGCCGTCGTGACGGTCGTGCCGGCGGACGGGCGGGCGGCGGCGGGCCTGCCGACGAGCGCGCACACCGCCGCGTATCTGTGCACGGGCGGGCGGTGCGGCGCACCGATCGGGGAGCCGGCGCGCCTGGTCGAAGAGGCGCGGCTCCTCTTGTACGCAGCCTCGCCCCAAGCGGTATGGTGAGAGGGGAGGACGGTCGCGAGGAGGTAGCGATGCCAGGCGGTACGAAGGCGACGCTTCCCGTGCTGGGGGTGGACCTGGGCGGGACGAAGACGGCCCTGCGGGTGATGGGGGAGGACGGCGGCGAGCTCGCGCGCGACGTGTTCCCGACCGAGGCCGCGCGCGGTCTCGACGGGTGGCTGGAGCGCACGGCCGGCGCGGCCAAGGCTCTCGCGCCGCAGGGGCTTGCCGCCGTGGGCGTGGGCGCCGCGGGGCAGGTGGACCGGGACGGGGTGCTGGTCGCGACGGCCAACGTCGGCGGCTGGCATTCGGTCAACCTGGGCGCGCAGCTGGGACGCCGGCTGGGCTGCCCCGGCACGACGGACAACGATGCCAAGGTCACCTTGCGGGCCGAGATGGCCCTGGGCGCGGCGGCGGGGTTTGCCGACGTCTTCCTGGTGGCCGTGGGCACGGGCATCGGCGGCGCGCTGGCCGTGGACGGGCGGATCTTCAGGGGCGCCCGCGGCTACGCGGGCGAGTTCGGCCACACGTTCGTGGCTGGCAACGACCGGCTGTGCGGCTGCGGGCGGCGCGGCCACCTGGAGACCGTGGCGTCGGGCACGGGCATCGCCCGGGTGGCGGCCGAGCGGGCGCCGGCGGATGGTGCGCTCGCCCGCGAGCTCGCCGCGGGCGGCGGCGCGCGGGCGGTGTTTGCGGCCGCGGCGCGGGGCGACGCCGTGGCGATCGACGTCCTCGACGAGGCGGCCGACCTGCTCGGCGGGGCGATCGCCGGCGTCGTCACGCTGGTCGATCCGGCCGTGGTGGTGCTGGCCGGCGGCGTGGCGACGGCGTCGAGCGCCTACTGGACGCGCGCCCGCGCCTCGTTCGAGGCGCATGTGCACCGCACCCTCGTGGACGTGCCCTGGCGGGAGGCGGCGATGGAGGAGCGGGCCGGCGTCGTGGGGGCGTGCCTGCTCGCCCGGTCGGTGGCGGACGGGGAAGTCGGGTAGAACGCCGGCAGGGCCGGCAAGGGGGTAGCCACATGGCGACGGTGCGCATCGGGATCAACGGCGGCGCGGGAAGCATCGGGCGGCGCGTCATGCGGATCGCGTCGGGACGGTCGGACGTCGAGGTTGTCCAGCTGAACGACCTCGCCGACCTCAAGACCACGGCGCACATGCTCACGTACGACACGACGTACGGCACGTTCGCCAAGGACGTGGGCGTGGACGGGGACGCGCTCGTCGTCGACGGAAGGCGGATCGCGGTCACCTCGGGCCGCGACCCGGCCGATATCCCCTGGCAGGGCGTCGACGTGGTCATCGAGGCGTCCGGGCGGTTCACCGACGCGCACAGCGCGGCAGGCCACCTCAAGGCGCCGGGCGTGAAGAAGGTCGTCATCTCGGCGCCGGCCAAGAACGAGGACCTCACGATCGTCCTGGGCGTGAACGAGGACCGTTACGATCCGGCCGCCCACCACGTGATCTCGAACGCCTCGTGCACGACCAACTGCCTTGGCCCGGTGGCCAAGGTCATCCTCGAGGAATTCGGCATCGAGACCGGCCTCATGACCACCGTGCACTCGTACACCAACGACCAGCGGCTCCTCGACCTCACCCACGCCGACCTGCGCCGGGCCAGGGCGGCGGGCCAGAACATGATCCCCACGACGACCGGCGCCGCGAAGGCGATCGGCCTCGTCCTGCCGTCCCTGAAAGGCAAGCTGAACGGCCTGTCGATCCGGGTGCCCACGCCCGCCGTGTCGGTCGTCGACCTCGTCGTCCGGACCGAGCGGCCGGTCACCGTCGAGGCGGCCAACACCGCCCTGCGCGAGGCCAGCGAGGGTGCCCTGCGCGGCATCCTCGGGTACACGGAGGAACCGCTCGTGTCGCAGGACTTCCGCGGCGACGAGCGGTCCTCGATCGTCGACGCGCCGTCGACGATGGTGGTGGGCGATCGCATGCTCAAGGTGGTGGCCTGGTACGACAACGAGTGGGGCTACTCCACCCGCCTGGTCGACCTGGTCTCCTACCTGGGCAAGCGCGGTCTCTAGGTCAGCTGGCGCCGGCCTTGAAGGTGAGCAGGATGACGACGATGGTGGCGACGACGAGAAGGCCCCCCGTCATCATCATGCCGATCCGCTGCTTGCCGGAGAACGCGAGGCTGGCGGCGCACATCGCGCCGCCGACGATGAGGATCGCGTCCTCGAACTCCTGGGCGATGGGAATCAGGCTGCCCATGGCCAGCTCCTTCCCGATCCGCGTGGCGTCGGTGCATCCGACCGTCGCCTGCTAGGGTAGGGTAGCGGCCCGGGCGCAGTCAACGCCGAGGGCAGGGGCAGGGGCAGAGGCAGAGGGGGAGAGGGCGTTGGCGCAGGATCGGCCGCTGGACGAGGTGGCACGACGATTCGGCGAGTTCCACCACATGGGGACGGCCGACCTGGCCCGGTTTCTCGGCACGACGGAGGCGGGGCTGGCGTCCCTGGCGGGGCTCGCGGTGCCCGAGGAGCGCGATCCCGGTTTCGACGCCGCGATCGCCCACGCGGCGGCACAGACGGGGGCGAGCGCGGCCCGCCTCGCCCAGGTGGCGCGGGTGACCAAGCTCCTGCGCTGAAACGACAACTTCCGTCACACATCGAGGTTGGCGTTTTTCCCGGCCGGTGCTAGACTGATGGCGCGCCGCACGAGGTGAAGCGATGCACGAACTGCAAGCCCTGGCCACGCTGGTCCTGACCAGCGCGCTTGCCCTCCTCGCGGTGGTCGCGCTGGCCGCGATGGTGGCCCTGGCCGTCATCGCGATCCGGGTCGCCGGCACGGTGCGGGCCGTCCTCGCCGAGGTCCGGCGGGGGACGGCGGCGCTGGCCGACACGGCCGAGCGGGTGCGGACGATCGTCGGTCACGCCGAGGACGGCGCCCGGTCGGCGGCCCGGATGGTCCGCCGGTGGTTCCGACTGGAGCGCGTCCTGGAACGCCGGGCCGCGCGCGTGGTATTTCTGGTGACGTCGGTGCTTGCCGGGATCGAGGCAGCGGTGCGGGCGGGCCGCCGGATCGGCGGCGGCGGGCCGCGCGCCGCGCCCCGGACCGGCGCCCCGGCCGCCCAGGTGGGAGACGAGGAGGAGAGGCTCGATGTCTGACGAGGCACGGGAGCGTTCGCGCGCACTGGTCACGGGACTGATCATCGGTAGCTTGGCGGGCATGCTGGTGGGCGTCCTCGTCGCGCCGCAGGAGGGGGAGCGGACACGCCAGGCCCTGCGCGACCGCATGGCCGACCTGGCCACGGCCGGGGCGGCGATCGGCGGGCTCCTGGCCGACGTGGCCACCGACACCGCCTCCACCGTCGCCGACCAGGTCGGTGGCGCGGCCGGCAAGGTGCGCTCGGCGGTGGGCGACGACAGCAGCGTGCGTCGCGTCGTGGCGATCGGCAAGGAGGCGGCCGCGCGCGAGCTCGAGCGGCTGTCGGGCACCTACCGGGCGATCGCCCAGCGCGGTGCCGCCGACGGCGCCGACCAGACCGCGGCGGCGGCCGAGATAGGCGACGCCGGTCCGGAGCTCGAGCCGGCCTAGCTGCCGGCAGGTGTCGCCCGCGCGACCGCGAAACGCCAGCCACCCGGGCTGGCGTTTCCCGTCGGACGGCGTGGCGTGTGCCGGATCGGGGGCGAGGAGGCGATGGACGATCGATGCCCAGGAGGCCCTTCGTGCCGCCCGCGAGGCGGATGTGCAGCTCATCCGGTTCCTCTATGTGGACCATAGCGGCGTAACCCGCGGCAAGACCGTCCACCTGCGCTACCTCGAGCGCAAGATGCTCGAAGGCGTGGGCATGACGCGCGGCCAGATGGCGATCGACATGCTCGAGCAGCTGCGCCCGGTCGCCGGCATGGAGCCGGTCGGCGAGATCCGCCTCGTGCCCGATCCGTCGACCTTTACGGTGCTGCCGTGGGATCGCCGCAGCGCCTCCATGCTGTGCGACCAGCTGGGCCACGACCGGCGCGACTGGGGCGCCTGCCCGCGCAGCTTCCTCAAGCAGGCGATCGACCGCGCCGACGCGCTCGGCCTCCGGGTCGAGGCGGCGTTCGAGAACGAGTTCTACCTCGCCCGCGAGGATGGCGCCGGGGGGTACCGGCCGTTTGACCGCGCGCCGGTCTACAGCGCGATCGGCCTTGACCTGGGCGCGCCGGTCATGCACGAGATCGTCGACGCCCTCGAGGCGCAGGGCATCCCGGTCGAGCAGGCGATCAACGAGTACGGCGCCGGCCAGCAGGAGATCGCGGTCGCCCACACCGACGCCCTGGCCGCCGCCGACCGCCAGGTCAAGTTCCGGGACACGGTGCGCGGCGTGGCCCTGGGCCACGGCCTTCTGGCCAGCTTCGCGCCCCGGCCGTTTCCCGACGAGGTCGGCAGCGGCGCCCACATCCACTTCAGCCTGTGGGACCGGGCCGGCGAGCGAAACCTCCTGTACGACGCGGCCGCGCCCGACCTTCTGTCCGCGCGGGCGCGCCAGTTCATCGCCGGCCTGCTCGTCCACCTGCCCGCCCTGTGCGCGCTCACCTGCCCGAGCTACAACTCGTACCGGCGCCTTCGGCCGCACGCCTGGAGCTCGGCCTACACCGCCTGGGGCTACGACAACCGGGAGGCGGCCGTGCGGGTGGCCTCGCCGTTCTGGGGTCGCGAGGAGGCTTCGCTCAACCTCGAGCTCAAGGCGTCCGACCCGAGCGCCAACCCGTACCTCGCCCTGGCGGGACTCATCCTGGCCGGCCTCGACGGCATCGCCCGCGGCCTGACGCCGCCGCCGCCGACCGGCGTCGACCCGGGGCTCCTGTCCGAGGGCGAACGCGAGGCCATGGCCATCCAGCCCCTTCCTGCCCGGATGGATGCCGCCCTGGATGCGCTCGAGCGTGACGCGCTGTTCATGGACGCCATGGGGGACCTGCGGGCGCGCGCCTATTTGGCCGTGCGCCGGGCCGAGGCGGAGGCGTTCGCCGGCCGCGACGAGGCGTTCGAGATCGCGGAACATTTCTATCGGTTCTAGACCAACTGGAACAGATGTCCTGTTTCGTTCACCAAACATAGGAATCAGGGACAAGAGACCGAATACAGTGCGCTATCCGTCGGCGGTGCGGCCGCTCGTCGCCACTTCGGCCCCCGCGGCCAGGCCGCCCTGGCGGATCAGCGCCGGGCGCTTGCCGCACGCCTACGTGCGGCGGGCGATCGAGCGTGCAATGACTTGGGGGGAACAAGCCAGGTGAGCATCCGGTTCACGCTGAACGGCCAGGCGGTCTCGACCGACCAGCCGGGAACGACCGACCTGCTCTACGTCCTTCGGGACCAGTTTGAGCTCAACGGTCCGCGCTTCGGGTGCGGCCTGGAGCAGTGCGGCGCATGCACCGTCCTCATGGGCGACACGGCCATCCGCTCGTGCAGCATTCCGGTCGAGGCGATCGCCGGGCAGAAGATCACGACGCTGGAGGGACTGGGCACGCCGGAAAACCCGAGCCCGGTCCAGGCTGCGTTCATCGAGAAGAATGCCGCACAGTGCGGCTACTGCATGAACGGCATGATCATGCAGTCGACGGCGTTCCTGAAGACCAACCCCCACCCGACTGCCGCCGACGTGAAGAACGAGCTGCAGTACAACCTGTGCCGCTGCGGCTCGCACGTCCGGGTCATCGAGGCCGTGCTCGCCGCGGCCGCGAAGGGGGCATAGTCTGATGGAAGACCGCGTTTTGGAGCAGCTCCACGAGGCCGCCACCAAGTCCGGATTGACCCGCGCCCAGTTTTTGAAGGGCGCCGGAGCGCTGGTGGTCGGCATCTCGGTCGTGGGCAGCACCCTTGCCTCCCTCACCGGTACGGCGGCGGCTGCGTCTTCGGGCACCGCCCCGTCCGCCCCCCCGCCCCCGCTCGGCGTCGCCACGACCCCCAACCTGTCGGGCTGGATCGTCGTCAACGCGGACGGCTCGGTCGACCTGATCCAGGGCAAGCGCGAGCTGGGCACCGGCGTCGCCACCGGCCTCGTGCAGATCGCCGCCGAAGAACTGTACCTGCCGGTGGCGTCGGTCAAGTTCCAGACCGTCAACACCCTCACGTCGCCGAACCAGGGCGGCACCGACGGCAGCACGACGATCTCCGCGGGCGGCCCGGCGGTTCGCGTCGCCGCGGCGACCGCCTACCAGACCCTGCTCGCGATGGCGGCCAAGCAGCTCGGCGTCACCACCGCCCAGCTGTCGGCCAAGAACGGCACGTTCACCGGACCGTCCGGCCAGACCGTGACGTTCGCCTCCCTCATCGGCGGGCAGCAGTTCAGCGTGCCCGTCAACACGTCGGTCGAGGTCAAGCCCTGGCAGCAGTACACGGTCGTCGGCACCTCGGTGCCGCGCCTCGACCTGCCGACCAAGTTCACGGGCGCGCCGGGCGGCGTGTTCGAGTACACGACGAACATCCGCGTGCCGGGCATGCTCCACGCCCGGTTCATGCGCCCTCCGGCGTACGGCGCGACGATCGTGTCGAGCAACATCGACGCGGTGAAGAAGCTGCCGGGCGTGCATGACGTCATCACCTTGAACTACGGCCCGCAGATGAAGGGCTGGCAGGCCGCCTGGACGATGAACCAGGGCCAGTTCGTGGCCGTCGTCGCCGACACCGAGGGCCACGCCCTGTCCGCCCTCGCCACCCTCAAGGCCGGCACCACCTGGACCAACGCCTCCACCCTGCCGGGCGCCGACACGACCGAGGCCCAGGGTGCGTACATCAAGGGCCTGACGCCGGTGAAGACCGTCGTCGAGGGCGCCGCGTTCGGCGACGTCGCCACGACGGTGGCCGGCGCGGCCAAGTCGCTCCAGGCGTCGTACCTGACGCCGTGGCACGTCAACGGGCCGATCGGACCGTCGGTCGCCCTGGCCGACGTGACGGCGAGTAAGGCCACCATCTACTCGGTCACCCAGAACCCGTACGGCGTCCAGGCCGGCATCGCGGCCGCGCTGGGCATGCAGCCCAGCCAGGTCGACATCATCACCTACGACGGCTCGGGCCAGTACGGACGCACGGGATCGGCCGACGCCGACCTCGAGGCGGCGCTCCTGTCCCAGCAGATCGGCCGGCCGGTGCGCGTGCAGTGGATGCGGGCCGAGGAGTTCCAGTGGGGCCCGGTCCGCACGCCGATGACGTTCGACATGACGGGCGGCGTCGACGCGAACGGCAACCTGCTGGCCTGGGGCTCGAACATCTACTCCGACTCGCACCTCGGCGCGGTCGGGTTCATGTTCGGCGCCACCTACGGCGGCGCGATCCTGCCGCCGTACAACGTCAAGGCCCAGAAGGCCAACGTCAACTACGTCAAGACCGCCCTGCGCGTCACCAACATGCGCACCCTGGGTGCGTTCCAGACGGTGTCCGCGCACGAGGCGTTCATCGACGAGCTGGCCTATCTGGCCGGCGTCGACCCGCTCACCTTCCGTCTGAACAACCTCACCAACGAGCGCGCCATCAACGTCCTCGAGGCCGCCGCCGACAAGTTCGGCTACAAGCCGCACACCGGCCCGCGCGGCAACGGTACCGGCGTCGGCGTGGCCCTGGTCGTGGACGCCCGCGCCCAGACGTACGTGGCCCACATCGCCGAGGTCAACGTCGACAAGAAGACCGGCCAGGTCAGCGTGAGCCGCGTCTCCGTGGCCCACGACTGCGGCCTCATGGTCAACCCCGACGCGGTCCTCAACCAGGTCCAGGGCGGCACGATCCAGTCGCTCAGCTGGACGCTGCACGAGATGCTGCCCCAGAACAAGCAGATCGTCACGGCCGTCGACTGGTTCACCTACCCGATCCTGCGCTACCCCGAGGTGCCGCAGATCGACGTGACCCTGATCAACCGGCCCAGCATGGGCACGAGCGGCGTCGGCGAGCCTGCCTCGATGGGCATGGGCGCCGTCATCTCGAACGGCGTGTACGACGCCACCGGCGTGCGCATGCGCGCCATGCCGTTCACCCCGGCGCGGGTCCTGGCCGCGCTGAAGAACGCCTAGCACCGGACCGTCGCGGGCAAGAGGCCGGGGGGAGACCCCCGGCCTCTTGCGATCGCGGATGGCGGCCCCGGCCAGGAACGCGCGGGCGCACGGGCGAATCCGGGCGGGACGAACGCACGCGATGATGGCGCGGGAGGGAACCCATGCAAACGGAGCGGGGCGGGGGAGCGGGGCGGCCGGTGCGGCTGGCCGTCATCCCCGGCGACGGAATCGGCCCCGAGGTGGTGGCGCAGGGTCTTGCCCTGATCGGCCGGGCCACCGAGCTGGGCGGGCCGGCGATGGACGTCGAGCATCTGCCATGGGGCTGCGGCCACTACCTGGAGCACGGCGAGATGATGCCGGCGGACGGGCTCGAGCGGCTGGCGCGGGCGGACGCGATCCTGCTCGGGGCGATCGGCGATCCGCGCGTGCCCGAGCCGGTGGCGGTGCGCGGCCTCGTCATCCGGGTGCGCCAGGCCTTCGACCAGTACGTGAACCTGCGCCCGGTGCGGCTGCTTCCCGGCGTGCCGGGGGCGCTGCGGGACAAGGGTCCGGACGAGATCCGGTTCACCGTGATCCGGGAGAACACCGAGGGCGAGTACGCCGCCATGGGCGGACGCATTCACCGCGGCAGCGCGCACGAGGCGGCGACAGAGACCTCCTATGTGAGCCGGCACGGGGTCGAGCGGGTGGCGCGCTACGCGTTCGAACTGGCCCGGGCCCAGGGCGTCGGCGTGACCAGCGTGACCAAGTCGAACGCCATGCCGAACTCGATGGCGCTGTGGGACGAGGTGGTCGAGGACGTCCACGCCGGCTTCCCGGACGTGCCGCTGCGCTCGCTCCTGGTCGATGCCGCCGCCATGTTCTTCGTCCGCCAGCCGGAGCGGTTCGGCGTCGTCGTCACGACCAACCTGTTCGGCGACATCCTCACCGACCTGGGTGCGGCGATCACGGGCGGCATGGGCCTTGCTGCCGGGGCCAACCTCGACCCGACGCGACGCTTCCCGTCCATGTTCGAGCCGATCCACGGATCGGCCCCGGACATCGCCGGCAAGGGCATCGCCAACCCCGTGGCCACGTTCTGGGCGGTGTCCATGCTGTACGACCACCTGGGCTTCGCGCCCTGGGGCAGCGCCGTGCTGGAGGCCGTGGGCGACGTGCTGGCGGCCGGCAGGGTGCGCACGCCGGACCTGGGCGGCACGGACACGACCGCCGCGATGTCGGCGGCCGTGCGCGCCGCGCTCCGGCCGCCCGCGTAGCACGTCCCCGGTCTGGTAAGGTGGGAGCAATCGGACGACGCCGGTCGGCAGGAGGTCGCGTGGACCGTATCGAGCTTCGGGGACTCCGGTTTCACGGACGGCACGGCGTCGAGGCGTGGGAGCGCAGGGTCGGCCAGCCGTTCCTGGTCGACGTCGTCCTGCACGTGGATCTGGCCCGCCCCGGACGCAGCGACGCGATCGCCGACACCGTGAACTACGCCGAGGTCTACCGGGCGATCCAGGCGATCGTGGAGGGACGACCGGCGCGCCTCATCGAACGGGTGGCGGAGCGGGTGGCGGCCGAGGTCCTGGCCGGCTTCCCGGCGGTGGCCGGGGTGGCTGTGGCGGTGCACAAGCCGCACGCGGCCCTGGGTGGCCCGATCGACCATGTGGCCGTGCACATCGAGCGTTGGCGCCGGCCGGACGGGGGCGACGCCGGGTGAGCGACCGGCGGCGTCACCGCATGGCGGTGGCGCTGGGGGCCAACGCCGGCGACCGGCGCGCCGCCCTCGCCGGGGCCGTGGTCGCCCTCGCGGGCATGGGCGAGGTCGCCGCCGCCTCGTCGCTATACGCGTCGTCGGCGGCCGAGCTTTCCCCCGACGCCTCGCCCGCCGACCGGGCGCCGTACCTGAACGCGGTCGTGCGCCTGGACACCGTCCTGCCGGCCGAGGCCGTCATGGCGGCGATGCTCGCGCACGAAGCGCAGGTCGGCCGCGATCGCGCGCGGGAGGGGCGCCACGGCGCCCGCACCCTCGACATGGACCTGCTCGTGAGCGACCGCGAGGTGCGGCAGGCGCCCCTCGTGCGCCTGCCGCACCCGCGCATGGCCGCGCGCCCGTTCGTCCTCGTGCCGCTGGCCGATGCCTGGCCGGATGCGCCGCACCCCACCCGGGCCGGCTGGCCGCGCACCGCCCCCGGCCCGCAGGTCGAGGCGGTGGCGCCGCCCGCCTGGGCCGGCGCCGCGCTCGCCGCCGCCGGCGCTCTGCCCACTGCGGGCGACGACCTGGTGGACGAGTCCTGCCGCGCCGCCGCGCTGGCCGACCCGCCCCTGTACCCGTTCGGCCAGGTCGGCTCCACGGCCGATGTCCTGCGGGTCCTGGCGGCGGCCGGCGCCCCCCACGGCAGCGTGGTCGTGGCGGAGCGCCAGGCCGCCGGTCGCGGCCGCCACGGTCGCGTCTGGTGGGCGCCCGCCGGCGGCTCGCTCCTGGTCTCGATCCTGCTGCGCGACGGCGTCGACCTGGGCGGCCTCCTGCCGCTCCTCGTCGGCCTGTGCGCCGTCGAGGCGATCGAGGCCGCGGGCGGGGCGGCGCTGCGTCTCAAGTGGCCCAACGACGTGATCACCGGGGACGGCCGCAAGGTGGGCGGCATCCTGGTCGAGCGCACCGGCGACATGGCCGCGCTCGTCGGCATCGGCCTCAACCTGGCCCCGCTCGGCGCGGACGCGCCGGCCGAGGTGCTCGGCCGCGCGGCCAGCCTCGCCGACGCCGGGCCGGCGCCGCCCCGGGCGCTGCTCCTGCGCTGCCTGGCCGCTCGGCTGCGCGAGCTGGGCGAGGAGGCGCGCGCCCGCGGGCCGGCGACGCTCTTGCGGCGCTGGCGCGAGCGCGCGCCGATGATCGGCCGGCCCGTGCGCGTCCACCCCGCGGGCGGCCAGCCGCCGTACGACGGCGTGGCCGACGGCGTCGCCGCCGATGGCGCCCTGGTCGTGCGCCGCGACGACGGCTCGCAGGTGCGCGTGCACGCGGGCGACGTCAGCCTGAGCGGATCCCTCGCCCAACGATAGAGGAGGCAAGCGCGATGCTGTACCTGACCGAGGACGACGTGCGCGAGCTGCTGCCGATGGATGCCGCCCTCGACCTGGTGCGGCGCGTGCTGACCGACGCGGGGGCGGGCCGGGCACCGGTCCTGCCGCGCCGGCGGGTGCGCGCCGAGCACGCCATCCTGGCCGTGATGGCGGCGGGGTGGCGTCCGCCCGGGGAAGAGAGCCTGCTCGGGGCCAAGGTCTATGCCGCGGGTCGCCAGGGGGCCCACTTCCACGTTCTTCTCTGGAGCGGGGAGACGGGCGAGCCGCTGGCGATGATCGAGGCCGACCGCCTGGGCCAGGTGCGCACCGGCGCGGCAAGCGGCGTCGCCACGGACGCGATGGCGCGTCCCGACGCCGACCGGCTGCTCGTCCTCGGCGCGGGCTACCAGGCCCAGACCCAGGTGGAGGCGATCGCCAGGGTGCGGCCGCTGCGCCGCGTCGATGTCTGGAGCCGCACGCCCGAGCGCCGGCAGGCGTTCGCCCGCACCATGCAAGCGCGCCTGGGGATCGACGTGGTCGCGGTCGACGACCCCGCCACGGCCGCGGCGGCCGCAGGCATCATCGCGACGATCACGTCGGCGGCCGAGCCTGTCCTGCTCGGCGGCTGGCTGTCCCCCGGCACGCACGTGAACGCGGCCGGATCCAACCGCGACGACCACCGGGAGCTCGACACCGCGGCCGTGCGGCGAAGCGCCGTGATCGCGGTCGACGACATGGACGGCGCCCTGATGGAGTGCGGCGACCTCGTCGGCGCGGCGGCCGACGGCTGGGCCTGGCAGGAGGCGGTGCCGCTCGGGTTCATCCTCCAGGGCGCGGTCCCCGGGCGCCCGGACGCGGACGCGGTCACCCTGTTCGAGTCGCAGGGCATCGCCAGCGAGGACGTGGCGGCCGCTAGCTACGTGTACGCGCGGGCGCGAAGCGCCGGCGCCGGTCGCCAGATCTGAGCGCGGCGGCGGGGGGGCGTCGCGCGCCGGCCATCGCCGCCGCGATGGCGGCGGCGCTCGCCCTCCTGACCGGGTGCGGGTCGATCGTCGAGACGCCCGGCCCGGACTTCACCGTGACCAGCCTTTTTCTGTACGTGCGGCGCGGCGACATGACGAGCGCCTGGCAGGAGTTCGCGGCGCCGGCCCAGGCGCCCGGTGCGGCCGCGGCCGTCACGGCGCCGGACGGGCGGCCCGGCACGGACGTGCGCTGGCCCGACCGGGCATCCTTCGACCGGACGGTCCGGACCGAACTTGCGCCCCTTCTTTCGGGCGCGCGCGTGACCGTCACCGCGAAGGCGTCGCAGTCGGCCAGCGTGACCGCCGCAGCGCGGCCGCCGTCGCGCGCCCGGGCGTTCTTCCGGCTCGTACGGGTGGACAACGAGTGGGTGATCACCGACCTTGTCGTGACCGGGGCCGGCTAGCGTTGCGCCTCGCCCCGACGGGCGTACCCTACGCGCAGCCGGCACAGGCCGACGGCCAAGGAGGAAGGCATGGAACGCTTCGTTTGTGTCCACGGCCACTTCTACCAGCCGCCGCGCGAGAATCCGTGGCTCGAGGCGGTGCAGGTGGAGGACTCGGCCTACCCCTACCACGATTGGAACGAGCGCATCACGGCCGAGTGCTACGCGCCCAACGCCAGCGCCCGCATCCTCGACGACGCGGGCCTGATCGCCCGGATCGTGAACAACTACGCCGCCATCAGCTTTGACTTCGGTCCCACGCTGCTCGCCTGGCTGGAGCGCAGCGCGCCGGACGTGTACGCGCGCGTGATCGAGGCCGACCGCCTGGGCGGAGAGCGCTTCTCCGGCCACGGCGGGGCGATGGCGCAGGCGTACAACCACATGATCCTGCCGCTCGCGAACGCGCGCGACCGGCACACCCAGGTGGCCTGGGGCGTCTACGACTTCGTCCACCGCTTCGGTCGCGCGCCGGAGGGGATGTGGCTGCCCGAAGCCGCCGTCGACATGGCCTCGCTCGATGCCCTGGCCCAGGCCGGCATCCGCTTCACGGTGCTGAGCCCGTACCAGCTGGCGCGGGTGCGTCCGGTCGGCGCGTCCGCCTGGACCGAGGTGGGACCCGACGGCGCCGACCCCTCGCAGCCGTACCGGGTGGCCTTGCCGTCGGGGCGGCAGATCGCGGTCTTCCTCTATGACGGGCCGCTGTCCCAGGCGATCGCGTTCGGCGGCCTCCTGCACGACGGCGCCCACCTGGCCGAGCGGCTTGTCGCCGGGGTGCGCGCCGCTGCCGCCGGGCCCCGACTGGCGAGCGTCGCCACGGACGGCGAGACGTACGGCCACCACCACCGGCACGGCGAGATGGCGCTCGCGTTTGCGCTCGAGCGCATCGAGGCGGCCGGGCTTGCGCGCGTCACGACCTACGCCGAGCACCTCGCGCGGCTCGGCGCGCCCGCCCTGGAGGCCCAGATCCGGCCGGACAGCTCGTGGAGCTGCGCCCACGGCGTCGAGCGCTGGCGCGCCGACTGCGGCTGCAGCACGGGCGCCCAGCCGACCTGGACGCAGGGCTGGCGACGCGCCCTGCGCGAGGCCCTCGACGACTTGCGCGACCGCGTCGGGCCGCGCTTCGAGGCACAGGCCGGGGCGCTTCTCGCCGACCCGTGGCGCGCGCGCGACGCGTACATCGAGGTCGTGCTCGACCGCTCGCCCGAGACCGTCGACCGGTTCCTCGCCGCCCAGGCGCGCACGGCCCTCGATCCGGACGCGCGCGTGCGGGCGCTGAAGCTGCTCGAACTCCAGCGCCACGCGATGCTCATGTACACGAGCTGCGGCTGGTTCTTCGACGACATCGCCGGCCTCGAGGCGGTGCAGGTACTGCGCTACGCCGGGCGCGTCGTGCACCTGGCGCGCGACCTGTTCGGCGTCGACCTCGAAGGAGCGCTCCTCGAGCGTCTGGCGCAGGCGCGTGGCAACCGGCCGGAGGCCCCCGACGGCCGTCAGGTCTACCTGTCCTCGGTGCGGCCGGCGATGGTCAGCCTGACCGAGGTCGGCGCCCACGTCGCCCTGACCGAACTGTTCGTCGACGAGCGGCCGGGCGGTGCGGACGGGCGGCGCGTCTACTGCTACGAGGTGACCCGCCGCGAGCCGGTGCTCGAGCGGGCGGGCGGCATGCGCCTGTCTGCCGGCGCACTCACCGTGCGTTCGGCGGTGACCCTGGAGGCCGCGGACCTGTTCTACGGCGTTGCCCACCTGGGCGACCACAACGTCGTCGGCGGCGTGCGTCCGCTCGCGCCGGGCGAGACCTGGCAGGCGCTCGTCGAGGGCCTGGCGGAACCGTTCCGGCGCGCCCACCTGGCCGAACTGGTGCGCGCCATGGACCGGGTATTCGGCGCCCGCACATACACCCTGGCCGACCTGTTCCGCGACGAGCAGCGCCAGGTGATCGGGCGCGTGGTCGCCGCGGCCGAGGAGGAGGCCGCCGCCGCGTACGGCCAGATCTACGAGCACCACGCGGCGCTCATGCGCTACCTCGCGCAGGCCGACGCGGCGCTGCCGGCCGGGTTTGCGCCGGCGGCGGCGTTCGTGCTCGGACAGCGCCTGCGCCAGGCGCTCGGGACCCGGCCGCTGGATCTGGACGGGATCCTCGCCCTGTGGGCGGAGGCCCGCAGCTGGGGCGTTCGCGTCGACGAGGCCGGCCTGCGCTACACCCTGGAGCGAACGCTCGACGCGATCGCCGGCGATCTGGCGACCGCGCCGGCCGACGCGGGCGTCCTGGCCGAGGTCGGCGACGCCACCCGACTGACCGCGCGCCTACCGCTGGCGCCCGACATGCGGGCCCTGCAAAACGCCTACTGGGCGATCGCCTGGGCCGGTCCGACGGCCGTCGCGCCGGCCCACGCGGCCCACCTGGCCGCGCTCGGGCCGAGCCTGGGCGTTGCCGTTCCCCCGCTCTGGCAGGCGCTTGCCGTGCATGACGCGTGACGGTTAACGCAGTCTTAACACACGGCGTGTACGATCCTGTCGGAACGCGAGATCGAAGGGGGCAGGTTCGTGACGTTGGGAACGAAGGGTGCGCGCTGGGTGTCCGTGGTCGCCGCGGCGGCGCTCCTCGCTGGAACGGTGGGCGCGCAGGGCGCGGCGATGGCGGCCTCGCGCAAGCCCGCCGGGACGAAGGTTGCAACCCTGCTCGAGACGGGCTCGTCGCTTCTCTACCCGCTCTTCAACATTTGGATTCCGAGCTACAACAAGGTGCACCCGAACGTCCAGATCACCCCGGGATCGACGGGTAGCGGCACCGGCATCTCCGACGCCGAGGACGGCACGGTCCAGATCGGCGCTTCGGACGCCTACCTGCCGCCCACGGCCAAGAGCACGAACGGCGGCAGCATGCTCAACGTACCGCTCGGCATCTCGGCCCAGATGATCAACTTCAACCTGCCGGGCCTGAACGCCAAGCACCTCCACCTGAACGGACCGATCCTCGCCGGCATCTTCAGCGGCAAGATCAAGAAGTGGAACGCCCCGGCGATCGCCAAGCTGAACAAGGGCGTCAAGCTGCCCAACCACGCCATCATCCCGATCCGGCGCATCGACGGCAGCGGCGACACGTTCCTGTTCACCCAGTACATGACGTTCTCGGCCGGTAGCGCGTGGGCGCCCGGGTACGGCACGACCGTCAACTGGCCGGCCGTCGGCAACGAGATCTCGGCCCAGGGCAACTCGGGCATGGTCACCGCGCTGAACAGCACGCCCTACGGCGTCGCCTACATCGGCATCAGCTACGAGAACGAGATCGTGTCGCACAAGCTCGGCATCGCCGCGATCGAGAACAAGGCCGGCAAGTTCCTCACGCCCAACCCCTCGGACATCCAGTTCGCCGCCGCCGCCATGGTGTCGAAGACGCCGTCGAGCGAGGCGCTGTCCCTGATCTTCTCGCCGGGCGCGAACTCGTACCCGATCATCAACTATGAGTACGCGATCCTCGACACCAAGCAGGCCAACGCCACCGACGCCAAGTGGGTGAAGGACTTCCTCACCTGGTGCCTGACGACCGGCCAGTCGATGTCGTACCTGAACCAGGTCCACTTCCAGCCGCTGCCCCACTTCGTGGTGAACATGAGCAAGGCGCAGCTGAACCGCCTCCAGGGCTAGGATGAGCGGCACGCGAAGCGACCGCCTGTATCGGGTGGGCGCCGGCCTGGTGGCCGGCGCCGTGCCGCTGGTTCTGGCCGCCATCCTGGTGTTCATCCTGTTCGACGGCCTGCCCGCGATCCGATACATGGGCGTGCAGTTCTGGACGTCGATCTCGTGGAACCTGGGCAACGAGTACGGCACCGCGCTTACGGTGCGAAACGGCGTGCAGGCGATGCAGGGCGCCTCGTTCGGAATCCTGCCGTACATCTTGGGGACGCTTCTCACCTCGGTCGTGGCGCTCGTGATCGCCGTGCCGCTGGGCGTGGGCACCGCCCTGTTCCTGTCCGAGTGGGCGCCCGCCCGGCTGCGCACCTTCCTGTCCGCGCTCGTCGAGCTCCTCGCCGGCGTGCCCAGCGTCGTGTACGGATTGTGGGGGCTGGCGGTCGTCGTCCCCGCCGTCGGCGCGTCGGTGGCGCCGTGGATGGCGGCCCACCTGGGCTTCATCCCGTTCTTCGCCGGCTCGCCCGGGTCCGGGCCGGGCCTGCTGGCGGCCGGGGTCGTCTTGGCGATCATGGTCCTGCCCCTCATCGCGGCGACAACCCGCGATGCCATGATCCAGACGCCGCAGGCCCAGCGCGAGGCCGCCTACGCCCTCGGCCTGACCAAGTGGGAGGCGGTCTCGGCGGTCGTCCTGCGCGGCTCGCGGCCGGCGATCGTCGGCGCCTCGATCCTCGGCCTGGGCCGCGCGCTCGGGGAGACGATGGCGGTCCTCATGGTGTGCGGCGGCGCGGTCAATCTCTTGCCGGGTAACCTGTACGGACCGGTCAACACGCTGGCCGCCGTGATCGCCTCGCAGCTCGACAGCGCCCTCACCGACAGCACCCAGATGGCCGTGCACGCGCTGGCCGCCGTGGCCCTGACCCTGTTCGTCATCTCGCTCATCGTGAACGGCCTGGCCCGGCTCATCGTCCGCGAGGAGGCACGCGCGTGACCACCCACGAGGCGGCCGAGGCCGCCCGCCTCCGCCTGCGCCACGCCGAGGCGGTGGGCGCCGCGTCCGTGCGCACCCGCCGGGCCCGCAGCGCGCGCGGCTATCTCGTCCTGGGCCTGGCGACGGTGGCGATCCTGGCGGCGCTCTTCCCCCTGGTCGACATCATCGCCCTCGTCACGGTGCACGGCATCGCGGCGATGAAGCTCAGCCTGTTCACCACCGTGACGAGCGGCGTCGCCGGGGGTCTGCAAAACGCGATCCTGGGCACCCTCGTCCTCGTCGCGGGCGGTATGATCATTGCGGGACCGCTGGGTGTGTTCACCGGCATCTACCTGGCCGAGTGGGCGGAGCCGCGCGTCGCCGCGGTGCTGCGCTACCTGTCGGACGTGCTCGTCGGCGTGCCGTCGATCGTGATCGGCTACTTCGGCTTTGCCGTGTTCGTCACCGGCCTGGGCTGGGGCTTCAGCCTCGCCGCCGGGGCGATCGCCCTCGCCACCTTCATGCTGCCGTACATCGTGCGCACGACCGAACTCGCCCTGACGAAGGTGCCCGGTGAGCTGCGCGAGGGCAGCCTGGCGCTGGGCATCACCCGCGGCCGGACGATCCACTCGGTCAGCCTGCCGGTCGCGGCGCCCGGCATCTTGACCGGCCTCCTCCTGGCCCTGGGCATCGGTCTGGGCGAGACGGCGCCCCTCATTTACACGGCGAGCTGGTCGAACTACGACCCGCATCTGGTGCCGACGCACTCGCCGGTCGGCTATCTCACATACGTGGTGTGGACGTTCATCAACCAGCCGTTTTCGGCCTCGCACGAGCTCGCGTACGCGGCCGCGCTCCTGCTCCTGATCGGGGTATTGGTCCTCAATCTGGTCGCCCGCCAGCTCCTGGTCGGGCGACAGGCCGACTGAGGTGTGCAGATGACCACCGAGACGAAGACCCGGACCGAGGCCGTGGCGCGCTCGCGCAGCTATGCCGACGAGCCGGCGGTCGCGGCGATCGCCGCGGCGCGTGCGCCGCGCCCCGAGGCGGAGCGGCAGAAGATCCGCGTCGACGGTCTGAATGTGTTCTTCGGTCCCCAGCAGGCCCTGTACGACGTCGACATCAGCTTCCCGGAACAGCAGGTGGTGGCGCTCATCGGCCCGTCCGGATGCGGCAAGACGACGCTTCTGCGCACGCTCAACCGGATGACCGAGCTCGTGCCGCGGTCGCGCCACGAGGGCGACGTGCGCCTGGACGGGGCGTCGATCTTCGGCCCCGAGGTGGACGTGGTCGACCTGCGCCGCAAGGTCGGCATGGTGTTCCAGCGGCCCAACCCGTTTCCGATGTCGATCCTCGACAACGTCACGTTCGGACCGCGCCGCCACGGCGTGCGCAACCGCGCCCTGCTCGGCGAGATCGCCGAGCAGAGCCTGCGTTCGGCGGCCCTGTGGGACGAGGTCAAGGACAAGCTCAACCAGAGCGCGCTCGGCCTGTCCGGCGGCCAGCAGCAGCGCCTGTGCATCGCCCGGGCGCTGGCCGTGCAGCCCGAGGTGCTGCTCATGGACGAGCCGACGTCGGCGCTCGACCCGATCTCCACCGGCAAGGTCGAGGACCTCGTCCGCCAGCTGGCCGAGACCTACACGCTGGTCCTCGTGACGCACAGCCTGCCCCAGGCCGGCCGGGTCGCCGACCGCGTCGCGTTCCTTCTCAGCGGGCGGGTCGTGGAGGAGGGCACGGCGCAGGCGATCTTCACCAGGCCCAAGGACGCGCGCACCGAGGACTACCTCACCGGGCGGCTGGGCTAGGTGCGAGGGCCCGCGTCCGAGCGGGTGCGCCAGGTCCTGACCGATACGGTCGCGCTCGGCCAGGGCTGCCGCGAGGCGATCGGCAACGCGCGCCGCTGCCTCGCCGAGGGCGACGAGGTGCTGGCCCTGCGCATGGTCGCGGCCGACCAGGAGATCGACCGCCGCACCGCCACCATCGAGGCACAGGTGCTCCTCATCCTCACCCTGACACCGCCGCTCGCGGGCGACCTGCGCCGCGTGGTGGCGGTGTTCAAGTGCGTCACCGACCTCGAGCGCATCGGCGACTACGCCGTGCACGCGGCGCGGGCCGTGGTCGGGCCGGGGGAACGCCGGGCGCCCGCCGACGTGGTGACCATGGCCGGGCACGCCGAGGCCATGGTTACCGGCGCCGTCGATGCGCTTGCGCGCGAGGACGCCGACCTGGCCCGCGAGGTCATCCGCCGCGACGACCGCGTCGACCGCCTCCTGGTCCGGCTGCGCCGCGCCAGCGAGGGCGAGGCGGCGGGCCACCCTTGGCTTGCGGCGGCGCGATCGCTGGAGCGCGCCGCCGATCACGCCGTCAACGTCGCCCAGTGGGCCGCCTACGCGGCCGAAGGCGAGCGGCCGACGATCGTCGTCTAGCCGACGCGGCCCTTGGTCACAGCGTGTAGCCCTGCTCGATCGGAAAGTCGGGCGGGGCGTCCCATGGCACCCGGTCGGGCCGGCAGTCGTCCGGGATGGCGAGGCGGTCGTCGGTCGCGATGCGGCGGGCGACCGCCTCGCCGATCGCCGGCCCGCGCATGACCCCGAACCCGTTCATGCCCGCCGCCACCCACACGCCGGGGTACCCGGGGACCTGGCCGAGAAGCGGCCGGCGGTCCGGGCTGGCGTCGAGGATGCCGGCGTAGGCACGCCCGAACGACACGGCGTCGGCACCGTGCGTGCGCCGGGTGAGGCGCTCGGCCACCGACTCGAGGAATGCCGGGTCGGCGTCCTGGCGAAAGGCGTCCGGGTCCGACTCGCGGCTCTCCGTGCCGTCGCCGGCCAGCAGCACGTCACCCGCCTCGGGCACCCAGTACCAGTCGAGGGCGACGTCGTGGAGCACGGCGGACGGCAGCTCGGCGGCGCGCGGGTGATGCACGACGCACAGCTGGGTGCGGTAGGGGCGGATCGGCGCCCACACGCCGACGCCGCGCAAACAGCGGGCGGTCCAGGCGCCGGCGGCGACGATCACCGCGTCGGCGCCAAGGCGCCCGCCGTCCGGCGCGACGACGCGTGCAGACCCGTCCGCGGCCGGCTCCAGGCGCACGGCCGCCTCCTCGTGCACGCCGCCGCCCAGCCGGACCACCTCGCGCGCCGCGGCGTGTGCGTAGGTAGCGGCATCGGTCACACCGTCCTCGGGCAGGAACAGGGCGCGGCCGTCCGGCTCGAGGCGAAGGGCGGGAAAGCGGCGCTCCAGTTCGGCGCCCGTTGGCATGTCCACGGGCAGTCCGGCGGCCGCCAGGCGGTCCGCGTGCAGGCCCAGGCGCGCGGCCTCGTCGCCGCGCGCCCAGGCGATCGAGCCCGTGCGCCGGAACACCGCCTCGCCGCCGCCGGGAGGGGTACGGTAGCGCTCCCGGCTCTGCGCCACCCAGGCCTGGTCGGCGGCGTTCCAGGTCAGCTCGGACACCACGCCGGCGGCGCGGCTCGTGCTGGCGGCGCCGATCCGCCCGGCCTCGAACACGGTCACCCGCCAGCCGCGCGTGGCGAGGCCATGCGCCACGCTCGTGCCGATGATGCCGCCGCCGACGACGATCGCCTCTGCCATCGTGCACCCCCTCGCGGACAGGTTGGCCGGGTGGTGCCGCCGCCCCTGCCTCGTTGCGCGGTCACGGGAGAGCGACGTTCGTGGCGGCGCCGCCGCGGATGCGACGTTTCGCCGGCGGTGCGGCCGCGCCGGTCCTGCATGCGGGGCGGCGCCAGGGTGCACCAGCCGTCGTCGCACCCCGGCCGGGGCGAGCCTACGGCTTGCCGATGTAGCAGTACGTGTCGCCCACGTCGATCGTCGGCCGTCCGCCCGGCCCGGCGTTCTGCGCGCGCAAGAACGCCACGGCCGCCTGGCCGGTGAAGCCGCTGGTGGGGATGAAGTGGGCGACCCGTCCCCGCAGCGGACCGCTCGTGAGCCGCACGGTCTGCGTCGACGGGGTGTAGGTCAGGTTGCCCGCGCCGGCCGGCGTCCGGTACCGGCTGGGCGAGACAACCTCGATGTACTGGATCGAGCTGCGCGACAGTCCCATCGCCCCGAAATAGAAGTAGCAGCCGTAGTGGCCCTGCGCCAGCTTGGCGTGCCCGCCGCCGACGGTGAACGCGTTGCCCCGCTGCGGTACCGCGGGGGACACCGACAGGTCGATCCACTGCACCTGCCACACCTCGCCGGGGCCGGGACTGGGCAGCTGGAAGCTGCCCGACGTCGCCCCGTCGCTGTGGTAGGGCCCCTGCGGCCCGATCGTCAGGGCGGCGCCGGCCTTCGCGAACCAGAACTCGATCGTGTGGTCCGGGGGCAGCCCCGACCAGTCCACGACCACGGGCTCTTCCGGCCGATAGCTCGTGTGCTGGGTCCACACCCGCTCCCCGTACATGCCACCGGTGGTGCTGGTGCCAGGCTTGAGGCCCTTGGCCCCGACGACCCGGAAGGTCGCCCTGGCGACGAAGGCGGCGGGGCTGGCCGTGAGGTCGAGCGCCCAGACCGTGTAGCTGCCCGGGGCGAGGCGCAGGTCGGCGAACGCGTCGCTGCCCTGCGCACCGTCCATGAACTGGTCGTTTGCGGGCGGGCGGTCGGCATGTTGCGCGACCGCGGACGGCGCGATCCACAGTTCGCCCTCGCTCCCAGCGGGAAACCCGCTCCAGCCCACCCGGATGGTCTGGAACGGCGTGTACGTGCGCTTGTCGGTGCCGATGACGAGCGCGGGCGTGAGCTCCTGACCGGCCGGCAGGAGGGCAGAGTTGCCTGCCGCCGGGTGGCCACCGGTCGTGCCTGCGGCGGTGCCGCCGCCGGTCGTCGCGGTGCCCTGGCCCGTGGTCTGGCCGGGGCTCGCGACCGCGAACGTGTACTCGTAGAGGAGCACGTCGGCCGGGACGTCGAGGAGGCGCACCACGTACTCGCCCGGGGCCGTCATGCCGGGAAGCGTCATGCTCGGACCCGGCTGGAGGAACTCCATGTCTGCGCCGGGGGTGGTGGACGGGGCCACCGACGCGGGGTCGATCCAGATCTCCATGAGCGTGCCGGCCGGCACGCCGCTGTCGTCGACCGTGATGGTCTGGTACGGCGCGTAGGTCACCTGGCTCGTCCAGACCTTGAGCTCCGGCGCCAGCTGCATGCCCGCCGGCAGGAGCGTGCCCTGGCCGACCGCGTCCGCTCCGGTCGCGGCCGGGACCAGGAGCACGATCGCAGCCAGAAGCGGCATGAGAAGTCGGCGCATGGACACCGCCCCCATCGTCCGTCGGTTCGGCGGCCTCGCGGGCAGGGCGCCGTCCGTCCGACCGTACGCCGCCCAGCATGTGACCATCGTTAGCGCGCGGCGCGCCCGGGGAGGAGCGACGTCGGAGCGCACGAATGCTGGCATATGCTGCTGCGCCCGATCGACGTGCCGGCGGCCAAGACTGCCCGGCCCATGGTCGCCGCCGACTACGTCATGCCGGCCGGCCTCGCCGCCGCCTTCGCGTCGTGCCGGCGGCTCTGGATCGAGGCGCCCGGCGGCTTCGGCAAGACCCAGGCGGTTGCCGCCTGGCTGGCGCAGGCGGGCCTGCCTGCGGCCTGGATCACGTGCGACGCCGGGGACAACGACCCGGTGGCGTTTGCGCAGGCGGTCGCGGCAGCGCTCGCCGCGGCGCTCGGGGACGGGCGGCTGCGTGTCGACGGGGCGGGCGGGGAGGGCACGGACTGGGCCGCCCTCGGGCGCTACCTGGCGGCGCGGCTGGACGGGGGCGGCCGGGCGATCGCCCTCGTCGTGGACGACGTGCACCTGCTCGCGCCCGACGCGGCGGCGGGCGCCATGCTGTCGGCGCTCGTGACCCAGGCTCCGGACAGCTGCCGGGTGGTCCTCATCGGGCGGAGCCGGCCCGGGTGCCTTCCCATCGAACGCTGGCTCGCCGTCGGACGCGCGCGGGCGCTGGGACCCGGCGAGCTGCGCCTCGACGCGCGCGCCGCCGCGCGTCTGTGGGCGGGGCGAGGCAGGCCGGTCTCGTCGGCCGGGGCCCGGCGCCTTGTCGACGCGACCGGCGGGTGGCCGCTCGCGGTCGCCATGCTGGACCCGGCGGCGCTCGGCTCGCCGACCGGCCCGGGCGGGTTGGCCGGGACCGACGTGACCGCGACGGACGGGTCGGCTGGCGGCCGGGCCGCTCCGCGCACGCTGTTCGCGTTCCTCGCCCGCGAGGTGCTCGACCGGTACACGCCGCGCGAGCGCCGGTTCCTGCTCGCCGCGTCCTTTCCCGACGAGCTCGCCCCCTGGCTGGCCCAGGCCCTCGATCCCGATCGCGGCGATGCGCTGTACGCCCGCCTTGTCCGGCCCCCGTGGTTTACGCGGCTCGAGGGCAGCGACGGCGCGATGCGCGGGCACGCGCTCTTGCGTGCGTTCCTGCGCGAGGAGGCCGCCGTCCGCTGGGGCCCGGGCGCGCGCCGACGGATCCACCGGCGCCTCGTCGACGCGTACCTTGCCCACGACCGCGAGGAGGAGGCCATGGCCCACCTTCTCCGGGCAGGCCACGTGGACGGCGCGGCGGCGCTTGCCTGCCGGCTGGCACCACGCCTGCTGCGGGCCGGGCGCTGGGCGACGGTTGACGCCTGGCTCGCGGCACTCGAGGCCCGGGGCGGCGGCGGCCGCCCCGAGGCGCTCGTGGCGCGCGCCCACCTCATCGCCGCGCGCGACGACCACGCCGCGGCGATGGGGCTTGCCGTACGGGCGCTTGCCCGGGGGCGGGCCGCCGGGCGCGTAGAGGTGCTCGTGCACGCGCTGGCGTTCCTGGTGGCGGACATCCAGGCGCCGGTCGACGCCCGTGCCCGCCGCCTCGCCGCCGCGCTCGCCGATCACGGCGACGCCGGCGTCGCGGCCTGGGCCGGCGTCTGGCGGCTGCGCATCGCCCTGCTCGACGGCGCCCCGGTCGACGCGGCCGCGGTGCGCCGGGCGGCCGCACAGGTCCGGGCGGTTCGACCGGACGATGCCCTAAGCGCCGTGGCCGAGGGATACGCCGACCACATCCTGTACTTGGCGGGACACGTGGACGCCATCACCTGCACGCCGGCGCAGCTCGTCGCCGCCGTGGCCAACCGCCGCTTCGCGTACTGGCCGGCGCTCCTGTACGCCGGGCGCTGGCGCGAGCTGGACGCCCTTGTCCGCGACGCGTCGGCCGAGCAGGCGCCGTCGTGGGCGGCCGGGTTCGTGCGCGCCGCCCTCGACCTGCCGCGCGCGGCCCTGCTGGCGCTGGGCGGCGAGCCGGCGCGAGCGCTCGAACTGCTCGCCCACTTCGACCGCGACCTCCTGGCCGCCCAGGTGGCCGTCCCGGCCCACACCCTCGAGTGGAGCGTCTACCGCGCCCTGCGCAGCCAGTGCCTCGCGCGCGTGGGCGATGCGCAGGGGGCACGCCTTCTCGCCTGGGAGAACCTGCCCGCCCTGGGCACGTCGGCGCTGCTCGAGGCGGTCGGCCAGCTCGACCTGGGCTTCGTCCTCCTCGCGGCCGGCGACATCGGCGCCGGCGCGCGCGCCTTGGCGGCCGCTGGCGCCGTGGCGGGGGATCCCGGACTGCGCGGCCTGTACCACCGGATCCTGTCCGCGGCCCTGCAGGCGTCGCGCGGGGAGGGCCGGCTGCCGGTCCGGCGCCTCGCCCGCCTCCTGCGAGAGGTCGAGGCGAAGGGCGCGTACGGGATGGTGGCGGCCTACGATCCGGGCCAGCTGCGTCCTGCCCTCGAGGCGGCCGACGCCGCCGCCCTGGCACCGCGCCTGCGACCGGCGCGCGATCAAGTGCTGACCCTCATGCGCGAGGCGGACCGGCCCGCGGGCGACGGCGCGTCGCCGTCGGCGGGCCGGCCCGTGCAGCTGCGCCTGGAGTCGTTCGGCGGGGCGGCCGTGCGTCCGCCCGGCGCCGTCGTGCCGCGGCCGGGCCGACGGGCGGAGGAACTGTTCTGGCGTCTCGTCTGGGCCGGGGACGGGGGGCTGTCGCGAGAACGCGCGGCGGAGGCGATGTGGCCGGACACCGCGCTGGCGGTACAGCAGAACCGCCTGCGCGTGACGCTGTACGCGCTGCGGCGCTGGCTGGACGGGTGGAAGGCGTCCGCGTGGCTGGAGCTGCGGGCCGGCCGTTTGGACATCGTCCTCGTCCGCCCGCCCGCGGTGGTCTGGGACGTGGAGACGTGGTCGACCGCACGCGGGCATTCGCTTGCGGCACTGGACCGCCGGCAGGGGGACGCGGCACTTGCCGCCCTGGCCGCCGGCCTTGTCGTGCGCGGCGGCCCGCTCCTGCCCGAGCCGCACCTGCACGACGCCTTCGTGCACGAGCGCGAGCGGCTGGCGGCCGAGCTCGCAGACCTCCTGGCGCGCGTCGCGGCCCTCGTGGGTGCGGGCCACCGGCGCCTCATCGAGGCGATGCAGCGGGCGAGCGCCGCCCATCCCGACGACCCGGACCTGGCCCTCCTCCTGGTGCGGGGCCACCTGGCCGCGCGCGACGACGCCGACGCGCGCCTCGCGTACGGCCGTCTGGAGCGCATCTACCGGGAGGTCCTGGACCAGGCGCCACCGCCGTTCGAGAGCCTGGCAGACGCACCGACCTGACCGGCGCCGGGGGCGGCACCGGCCGGGCTGCGGCGGTCGGACCCGGACCGGAGCGGTTCAGTGCGGCAGCCAGGACTCCGGATTGGCGGTGAGGCCCCGCACGACCTCGGGCAGCTTGCCGGCGGCGACGTCGGCGATCGTCACCGCCTCGAGTACGGCCCGCACGTTGGCCCGCAGCGCGACCCAGACGTCGCGCAGCGACGTGGCGGCGCCGATGTACTGCAGGGCCTCGGGACGCTGGCCCCGGACATTGGCGAGCGGACCCTCCACCGCCCGGACCACGTCGGCGACGGTGATCTCGGCGGCGGGCTTGGCCAGCCAGTACCCACCGTCGACACCGCGGTGGCTCTCGACGAGGCGGGCCCGGCGAAGGTCGGAGAGAATGTTCTCCAGGAAGCGAAACGGGATCTCCTGGCGCTCGGCGATCCGGTCGCCCTTGACGGGACCTTCGCTGGAGGCGAGTTCGGCCATGGCGCGCACGGCGTAATCGGCCTTCGCGGTGAGACGCATGCCCGCTATCGCTCCCTTGGAGTTGTGCGCCCGCGCGATTCGTCCACGTTCGCCATGGCGCGCCACCTACCTGCTCGGCAGGGAGGGAAGGGGCGGCGGCGAAGCGTGCCGGGACGGGCCACCCGACAGGGGTAGACACGGCCCGGTCGCGGGGGTGTGGCGTGAGCGGGGACGAGACGCGCCTGGCGGCCTTCGTGCACGATGCGGCGAAGCGCCTGGCGGTTCCGGGAGCGGCGGTCGGGGTCCTCATGGACGGCGTGGAGCACTACGCCTATTCGGGCGTGACGAGCGTGGACAACCCCCTGCCGGTGGACGCGACCACGCTGTTCCAGTTCGGCTCGACCGGAAAGACCTTCACCGGCACGGCGATCATGCGGCTGGTCGAAGAGGGACGGGTCGATCTGGACGCGCCCGTGCGCACCTACGTGCCCGAGCTTCGCCTGGCGGACGAGTCGGTCGCGAGCCGCGTGACGGTGCTGCAGCTCCTCAACCACACGTCCGGCTGGCACGGCGACATGGAGGACGACACGGGCGAGGGCGACGACGCGCTCGCCCGGTACGTCGAGCGCATGCGCGAGGTGCCGCAGACGCTGCCCCTCGGGGCGGCCGTGTCCTACAGCAACTCGGGCGTGAACCTGGCGGGCCGGGTGATCGAGAAGGTGACCGGCCGTCCGTACGAGCGCGCGATCGAGGAGATGCTCCTGCGCCCGCTCGGCCTCGACCACACCTTCTTCTTCATGAACGACATCATGACCCGCCGGTTCGTCGTCGGCCACCACGTGCGCCCGGACGGCACGACCGTGGTCGCCCGGCCGTGGGGACTGCCGCGCGGGGGCAACGCCGCCGGCGGCATGTCCGCCAACGCCCGGGACCAGATCGCCTGGGCGCGCTTCCACCTGGGGGACGGGTGCGCACCCGACGGCACCCGCCTGCTGTCCCGGGAGGGCCTCGAGCGGATGCGGCAGGCGACGGTCCACTGCCCGGGAGGCGCCGTGGGCGACGCGTGCGGCATCAGCTGGTGGCTGCGCGACGTGGGGGGCGTGCGCCAGGTCTCGCACGGCGGCACGATGGTCGGCCAGCATTCGGCCTTCGTGATGGTGCCCGAACGCGGCTTCGCCGTTGCCAGCCTGACCAACGCGGACCCGGGCGGGCCGACGTTCAACGACGAGGTGGTGCGCTGGGCGCTGGCCGAGTACGTCGGCGTGGACGCCCCCGAGCTGGTCGGCGAGCGCCGCCCGGACGCGGACCTGGCGGCCTACGCGGGGCGCTACGTCACGCCGGCGGCGGCGTGCGAGGTGCGGCTGCGCGACGGCGGCCTCGAGGTCCACGTGGTGTACGACCGGGAGGCCGTGCCCGAGGCCCTGCGCGAGGAGATCGACGCCGCCGCCGACGCGCCGCCCACCCGGCTGGCGATGCTGGCGGGCGGGGACCGCTACGTCGTGCCCGACGGCCCGGGCAAGGGCATGCGCGGGTTCTTCCGCCGCGACGCGAGCGGGCGCGTCGACGCGCTGCACCTGGGCGGGCGACTGGCGCCGCGTGCGGACTGACGGTACGCGCGCTGCGGGCGGGCGGGGTTACGAGGTGCTGTCGGCGGCTGCGACGCGCTGCGCGTTGGGTAGGCTCATCTCGATCTTCTCGACGATGAGGGCGGCACGCCGGTCGTAGTCGGACGTGGTACGCCCGTCGGGCCCGAACGCGTCCAGGAGTCGCCGCACGACCTCGGTGTTGATCTCGGCGAACTGGGCGGCCGTGATGCCGGCGAGCGGATGCATGCCGACGTGGCAGTCGCCGAAATCAATCGCGAGCCCCGTGAGGCTGCACAGCCGCTCGGTCACATACGTCCGGTAGGCCTGCGAGTCGCTCATGCGGTCGATGTCGATGACGAGATCGACGAGGGGAAGGGCCTGGGCGATCGCGGCCCCGTGCACGTACAGGAAGGCTTCGTACGCAAACGTCTCGGGGATGTTTCCGCTCTCGAAGACGGCCCGGTTCTCCTCCAGGATCGAGCGGATGAAGGCGTTGTCCCCCGGTTCCTGCAAGTGGCGCAGGCTTTGGACGACAAACTCGACGATGCCGCTTGCCACCTTGTACCGTCCGGACAGCCACTGCTGCACCGGGTCGCGCAGAAGCAGGACGTGCACGGCGTCGGGGAACCGCCGCTTCAGCCAGGGCACACGCCCAAGAGACCGGCAAAAGCCCAGGACCGACTGCCTGCCGCGGGACCGGGCATGGTCGTTGAGTTGCTTCAGATGCGCGTATTGCTCGGGCAGGTCACCCTCGGTGCGAAAGAAGTACGCGTCGGCGAAATCGGGCCGGAACCTGCGGATGCCCACGCCGCCGGACCGCAGGAGCGGCAGATACTCGAGACAGTACGGCGCCATGTCCGGGTGGCCCGAATCCCAGTCGTTGCGGTTCCAGCTCTCGAGCCACGCGCGGGTCGCCGTGGCGAGGTCCGGAAGAAACGGCTCGTACCAGCACATGGTGCGCGGCTTGGCGCGGAACTTGCCGAAGATGTACGTGCTACCCGTGCGCGGTCCGCTATGGACGAACACATCGGGTGCGGGCGATGGCGCGGGGATGGCGTCTCCCTCCCGAGGATTCCCCTTCTTTCCCTTCCCCTTCGAGGACGGGCCGCCCGGTCCTGCCCCGTGGCGCCTTGCGTCGTCGGCGGCTGCGGTGCTGACAGCGGCACGGCCGCGCCTGGGCGGCCGGGGATCGGTCCGCCAGGCGGGGACGCCGGCGCCTCAACGACCCGGGCGTGACCGACCGGCACCGAACGCACGGACATGGCGGTACCCGTAGCCACCGGCGATGGGCGCCGGCCGGCTGCACGCGATCGTGGAGACGATCGCACGCGGCCGGCCGTTCGCGCTGGCCGTCCAGAGCGATGCGCCGGCGGGGGTGCCGGGGCTGACGTGCGGCGCCGCCAGCGCCTCGGCCGTGTCCGGGCATTGGGCGCGGGGGGGTACGAACCGCCGCGCGTTCCGGTGCGGTGGGCGAAATCGTCGCAGGGCGCTGTCAAAGCGGCGAGCGCCGCCGTGGATCGGCGGCGCTCGCGCGCAGGTGGAATCGGGATCGCGGGTCGGTTACTGACCGGGGCGGCGCTGCGGCTTGGGCTTGCCGCCCTTCGCAGCCTTCCCACGGTTCACGTGGCGTCCGGGGGCGTGGTTGTCCCCACCGCGCCGGCCGTGGCGGCCGCCCCAGTGGCCCCAACGACCGCCGCCGCGGTGGCCGCGGTCGTGGCCGTGTCCGCCCTGGTTGCCGTTGCCGGGCTGTCCCGGCAGTCCGGGCTGGCCCATGCCGCCCTGGAGCTCGATGGTGGTGGCGACCAGCGACAGGTTGCCCTGCGCGGCACCCACGGCGGCGATCCGCTCGCCGGCCGCGAAGCCGGAGCCGCTACCGGCGCCCGGTCCGAACACGTGCACCGCCGTGGCGCTCGTCACGAGCACCGTGAACGTGCCGGTCGTGCCGAACCGGTCCATCATGTCGCCGCCGTGGCGGACGGTGCCGGTCATGCCCGGGCCCAGCATGCTGCCGCCCGAGATGAGGTTGCCGCTCACGGTCAGCGAGGTGGTCGAGCCGCTCGTCGTCGCGGACTGGATCGTGCCGATAACGGCCGCAGGCTGGAGGTCGATCGCGACGGCGTCGGTCTGGCCCGATACGGTGCCGTCGGGCTGGGCCTCGACGGTCGCCTGCTCACCGGCGGCGAGGTCGGCGACCGATGCGCCGAGCGGTCCGACCTTCACCGTGGTCGTCGGCAGGAGGGTGAGGGTCTCGGCCTGCCCACCGGCCGTGGTGACGGTCAGGGTCTGTCCGACGAGGGCCGTGATCTCGCCCTGGACCTCGGTCGGCTGGCCCTGGTTCGACGGCGAGCCGCTTCCGCCCGCGATGTGGATGGCGTAGGCGGTGAAGCCGCTGGGCTGCTCGTCGAGGCCGCGCAGGAACACGCGGTCTCCCTGGGCCAGCGTCGCGCCGCCGGTCAGGGTGGCGTCGGGGGCGACGGTGACGGTGATCGTGCGACCGCCGGCGGTCGTAAGGCTGAAGCTGGTGGGGGACGAGATGGCGGCGACGGTGCCGCGCACGCCCTGGGGCATGATCTTGATCGCGAGCGCCGTGTAGCCGCTGCCGCCGGCCGCGGCCGTGTACGTCGCGGTGACCTTCTGACCGGCCGCGAGGAGGCCGCTGGCCGCGATCCGGTCACCAACCTTGTAGGTCGTGCCGGCGGTCAGGGCGAGGGTGATGGGGCCGTTGTGGCTGTCGAGGGAGACCGAGGTCGAGGTCGCCGAGGCGACGGTGCCCTTGATCGTCCGCGTCTGGGCCGGCGGCGGGGTCGGCGCCTGGCTGACGGTGAGCGACTGGGCGGTCACGGTCGAGCCGGCCTCGGGACCCGTGGCCGACACCGTGGCACCCTGGACCAGGGCCGAGGTGCTGGCGCCGTTGAGGTTGGTCGAGCCGGTCACGTCGACCGTGACGGTGCCGTTCGGGGTCGTGACCGTCAGGACGATGACGCCGTTCGACGTCGTTACCTGGGCGATCGTGCCCGAGACGGTCGCCGTCGTCTGGCTGACCGTGAGCGATTGGGCGGTCAGGGTCGAGCCGACCTCGACGCCGGTTGCCGACACCGTCGCGCCCTGGACCAGGTTCGCGGTGCTGGCGCCGTTGAGGTTGGTCGAGCCGTTCACGTCGACCGTGACGGTACCGTTCGAGGTGGTGACCGTCAGGACGGTGACGCCGTTTCCGGTCGCGACCTGGGCGATCGTGCCCGAGATGGTGGTCGCCGTCTGGGTGACGGTGAGCGACAGGGCGGTCAGGGTCGAGCCGACCTCGACGCCGGTGGCCGACACCGTCGCGCCCTGGACCAGGGCCGAGGCGCTCGCGCCGTTGAGGTTGGTCGAGGCGAGGACGTCGACGGTAACGTTGCCGTTGGCGGTGGCGACCGTCAGGGCGGTGACGCCGTTCGAGGTCGTCGCCTGCGAGATGGTGCCGGACACGGTCGAGGCCGGCAGCGAGATCCCGGTCGCGGTCGCCGTGCCGTTCGCCAGCGCGTAGCTGACCGTGACGTCCGAACCGGCGACGATTTCGGCGTCATTGCCGGCCGCCGTGCCGACCGAGACCGGCACCTGGGCGGTGTAGGGCAGGGCCAGGTTGCCGGCCCAGGTGTCGACGGTAATGCCGCTTGCCGTGCTGGCGGCGTCCACAACGCCCTGGACGGACGGGAAGTTCGACTCGAAGACGGCGTAGGCCACGTGGCCGCTGCCTTCGCCAAGACTGTAGACGGCGGCGTTCTGGCCGCTCGCGAGGGCCGTACCGGAGGGCGTCACGGCGAACGACCCGGCCTCGCTGAAGGCCAGGGTCTGGCCGCCCGAAAGCAGGTCGAACGTGGTCGGCTGCCCGGCCGTCGTGGCAACGGCCGTGATCGTGCCGATGTTCAGGCTGCCGACGATAAGCACCTGGTTCGCGTCGGTGATGCCGGAGGTCGAGCCGGCGGCCGCCAGGACGCCGACGTGCTGGCCCACAGCCAGCACGTCGGCCGGGAGCGCGGCGCCCCCGGCCATCTCGCCGGGCGCGGCCAGGTTGTAGCTGGTCGAGCCCGTAAGGACGCACGAGATTACAAAGTCGTTCTATCCGTGGGTGGCGGTCGGGTGGATCACATAGTTCCAGTCGCCATGAAAGTCCTCGCGCTCGATGTGGACCTGCTCGAGATCGGCGTCCGACACCCGGA
>Ga0209012_1000139_pt1 | contig 123764 bp, 112 predicted proteins | sample RS3BMetagenome_FD_184735 | JGI IMG/M metagenome (GOLD analysis project Ga0209012, IMG submission 184735) | Ferric oxide microbial mat and aquatic microbial communities from Rainbow Spring, Yellowstone National Park, USA - RS3B (SPAdes) (version 3) ... | reverse complement strand
CTGCCCTCCCGAGCACCCGCCCATCTGCTGCACCCAGGCCACCATCACCGTCCCGCCCGCCGTCAACGCCAAGACCGCTCAACGCCACGACTACCCCGGAAAGTCCTGGCGGGCCTCCTACGCCCGGCGATCCGCCGCCGAACGGGCCAACGCCCGGATCAAAGACCCCGCCACCATCGACATCACAAGAGGCTGGTGTCGGCTCATGGGACTCACCCCCATAACCCTGTTCCTCGCCTGCGCCCTCGTCGTGCGCAACCTAGCAGTCGCCGACGCGTTCAACGAACGCCAAGCCGACAACGCACGCCGTGTCGCAGCGGGACTCGCTCCACGGGCCCGCCGACGCCGACGCCGGACCCACAGCGATCTCATCGGGGCCACAACCAACGCACCCCCGTAGTCGAACAGGACTGCATGTCACCAGGCGATCGGTGCTCCGACGCGCCCACCGGCCACCCCGACACCGACCGACGCAACCTCAACCACCGAAAGCCACCAGTCACACCGCCGTAGCAGAATGACACCAACTCGAAACGTGAACCGGTCCCCACGTAAAACGTGAAGACCTCACTTGGTGGCGGGGGTAGGATTTGAACCTACGACCTTCGGGTTATGAGCCCGACGAGCTACCAGACTGCTCCACCCCGCGGCGGCGTGATCATTGTAGCATCCCCACTGGCCTTCATCGCGCGGGCAGCCGACATATTTGCTGGCTGGCGTTCAGCTTTCGCCTCGTGGGCGCCTCCGGGTACTTGCCGACGCAATGGTCGGAGGCTCGTAGCCTGCGTCAGCAACGGAGAAGTTCGTTCCGGGCGCAACGATCCCGTCGATACGGTCGAGCACGTCGGCAGGCAGGCGGATGTCAGCAGCGCCCACTTGACCTTCTAGGTGCTCAAGGGTACGTGGACCGATGATGGCCGACGTGACAGCAGGGTTCTCCAATACGAAGGCAATGGCCATGTGCACAAGTGACATGCCAGAGTCGTCTGCGAGTGCCCCTAGAGCGTCAGCGGCGTCAAGCTTGCGCTGGTTCGCCGGGATGGACAGGTCGTAGCGCTTTGGGAGCCGCTCCGCCCGTCTGCTCGTGAGACCTTGGGCACCCTTACGCCACTTTCCCGATAGCCAACCGCCGGCCAGCGGGCTCCAGGGGATGACCCCCATGCCGTAACGCTGGCAAGTGGGAAGAACCTCAGCCTCGATGCCCCGGGCCAGCATCGAGTAAGGCGGCTGCTCGCAAACGAAGCGCTCCCTTGAACGTCGCTCAGCTGTCCACTGTGCCTCGACGATCTCAGAGGGAGGAAACGTCGACGAGCCAAGGTAGCGGACCTTGCCCTGACGGACGAGGTCGCTGAGAGCACCAAGCGTGTCGTCTATGTCAGTGTCAGGGTCCGGGCGGTGGATCTGGTACAAGTCGATGTATTCGAGTCCGAGCCGCCGCAGGCTGTTCTCGCACTCCTGGATGATCCAGCGGCGGGAGTTACCCGACATGTTCCTGTCCCGGCCCATGCTGCCGTGGACCTTCGTGGCGATCACCAGGTTCTCCCGGCGGCCGGCGATGGCCTTCCCGACTATCTGCTCCGACTCTCCCGCCGAGTACACGTCGGCTGTGTCAATGAAATTGATCCCAGCGTCGATCGCAGCATGGATGATCCGCACGGAGTCCTCGTGGTCAGGGTTACCCCATCCACCGAACATCATGGCTCCCAGGCACAGGTTGCTGACCGAAATGCCTGTCGTTCCCAACCGCCGATATTGCATTCGCCTTCGTCCTCCCAGTCGAGCTTCCCTGACCCACCCTAGCGGCGTGCGTCGCGGCTTCGGGCAATGCCGGTAGCGTGTTACTCGTGGAACATGATGCCGACACGACCGTAAGAGACACAGCCGACTTTTGGTTCGACCCTTTGTGCCCGTGGGCTTGGATGTCCTCGCGGTGGATGCTCGAAGTGGAACGCGTGAGGCCAGTGGACACCCGCTGGCACGTGATGTCGCTTGCGGTGCTCAACGATGGTCGGGATGACCTCCCGGATCGCTACAAGGAGCTGATGAAGCGCGCTTACGGGCCCGTCAGGGTCTGCATCGCAGCGCAACAGGAGCACGGTCAGGAGGTTCTCCTCCCCCTCTACACCGCCCTCGGCCAGTGCATCCACCTCGAAAAGCGAGAGGACGACGCCCTCATCGCAGACGCGCTGGAGTCGTGCGGCCTTCCCGCCAGTCTGGCCGACGCTGCGAAATCCACCGATTTCGACGAGGAGCTGAAGCGGTCCCACCACGAGGGGATGGACCCGGTAGGCTACGACGTCGGAACGCCGGTCATCCACGTGAAAGGCATCGCTTTCTTCGGGCCAGTTGTAACCCCAGCCCCCAAAGGCGAAGCTGCAGGGCGGCTCTGGGACGGGGTGACACTGTGCGCCGGGGTGGACGGATTCTACGAGCTCAAGCGCTCACGCACCCTCGGGCCGATCTTCGACTGACAGCCCGCCCGCTAGCCACCCGAGAGACCGACGGGCCTAAAGCCCCTTAAGCCAGTCCGTCAATATTTCGTTGACGATCTCGGCCCTCTCCTGTTGGACCCAGTGACCACAGCCCTCCAAGATGTGGCTAGCGCGAAGCCCCGGAAGGTTCTTCGAGTGGCGTTCTATCGCGCTTGCACCCCAGATGGCCGGTCCGTCCTTCTCCCCGGCGATGAACAAAGACGGAACGGTGATGGGTTGTCCCCTCCACACCTGCAAGTCGCGCCAGTCTCTGTCGACGTTTCGATACCGATTGAGCGGGCCGCGGAAACCGCTGAACTCGAACTGCTCGGTATAAAAGTCAAGGTCATCAGCGCTCAACCATTGCGGCAGATCCGGCGAAGCCGCGAAGCGGTCGCGCAAAGTGCCGCCGGCGCGGACCGTCGCAATCGTAGCGCCGTCGGGCGTTCGGGTCGCTTCCCCCGACGCACCGACGTAGAAACCGAGCAACCAGGACCTGACATCCTGCTCCGCTTCTGCTTCCGCCCGCCCCGGCCGTTGGAAGTACGTGATGTAGAACTCCTCGTCGGCACTGGCCATCTGAGCGAACACCTGGGTGGGCTGGCGGTTTCCGGGCGGGCTGTAGGGAACGCTAAGCAGCGCCACCGCTCGGAACACATCCGGCCTCAGCAGGGCGGACGTAGCTGCGATCGGGGAACCCCAGTCATGCCCGACGACGATCGCCTCGGTCGCTCCTGTCGCCTCGATAACACCGAGGTTGTCCGAGACGTGGCTGAGCATACCGTAGGCCTCGACTTCGACGGGAGCCGCTGAGCGCCCGTATCCACGAACGTCGATCGCCACCGCCTTGAAGCCGGCCTCGGCTATCGCGGGAATCTGGTGCCTCCACGAGTACCAGGACTCCGGGAACCCGTGAACCAGCAGTACTACAGGGCCGTCTCCCTCTTCGACGAGGTGTATACGGGACCCCCTGGCGTCGACGACTCGGTGCCTCACGAATTGTTCCTTTCGCTGACTCCTGGCTCATCCACGTCTTCAGCCGATGAAAGCGGGGCAGCGTCAGACGGGAACTCGGCGAGCCGCTTGGTCGACGTCAGACCTCCGTCGACGACTATCGTCTGGCCGGTCACATAGGACGAGTCGTCCGAGGCCAACCACACGGCCGCTGCGGCTATGTCCGCCGGAGTTCCGATGCGGCCGAGAGGAGTGCCCGCCGAAACGCCCGCCGAGACGACAGAGAGTATCTCCGCTGACGCCGCCGGGTCAGCGTCCACCCCGAGACCTTTCGCGAAGATCGGCGTTGCTATGCCGCCGGGGTTTATGCAGTTGACCCTTATTCCCAAAGGGCCCTGCTCCAAGGCAACCGACCTCGTGAGCCCTATCACCCCGGCCTTACAGGCGCTGTAAATATGAGGTCCCATTCCTCCCATAAGTCCCGCAACCGACGACGTCGAGATTATCGACCCTCCCCCGTTCGCCTGCATCGCCCGGCATGCGTGCTTCATGCAGAATGCGACCCCTTTGAGCAGGACAGACACGGTCTGGTCGAACCCTGCCTCGTCGAGGTCGGTAATGGGCCCGCTGACCCCTCCAAAGCCGGCGTTAGCGACGAGCACGTCCAAGCGACCGTACGTGTCGATGCACGCGGCGACCGCAGTTGCAATGTCGGCCTCGAAAGCCACGTTGCACGAGACGAACAACGCCCCGATGCGCAACGCCACGACGGTACCCCTGCTCCGGTCGATGTCGGCAGCCACCACCTGGGCCCCCTCCGAGCGGAAGCGCTCTGCAATCCCCTCTCCGATACCGCTCGCTGCGCCAGTCACGAGCGCAACCTTGCCTTCTAGACGTCCCATTCCCCAGACCTTAACGTCTTCCACGATGGTGGGCCCCGGCGCGCAGCGAAGAGCACAGTTGCGCCTAGCGTATGCGGATGATCGATGCGCCGAAGGTCGACTTGAGCCAAGCACAAGCGCAGCGACAGCGACTCCTTCGAACGACCCGGCGGCGGGCCACCGAGCTTCTCGCAGCCGTTGCCGCCGTCTTCGTCGTCGCGTCGGTGCTAACAAGGCACGCCCAATGGCTTTCGTGGATCCAAGCCGCCTCCCTCGCCTCGATGGTAGGCGGTTTCGCAGACTGGTTCGCTGTCACCGCCCTGTTCCGCCGGCCTCTCGGTCTGCCGATACCCCACACGGCGATAGTCGCGGAACGTAAAGATCGCTTTGCCCAGACGCTGGGCTCGTTCGTAGCTGAAAGCTTCTTCAATCCGGAGGCCGTCATGGCCAGGGTCTACTCCGCGGGCGCGATTCTGAGAGCCGGCTCTTGGCTCGCCGACGAAGCCAACGCTCAGCTCGTCACGAACCAGCTTGCAGGTCTCTTCGGCGGAGCTCTGCGCGCCCTCGACGACGCTGAGACAGCGGACGCGTTCGCTGCTGCGGTGACATCTCGCCTGGAGCGGGTGGTCCTAGCCCCCGAGGCGGGCCGGGTAATACAGGTGCTGACCCGAGACGGACGCCACGAAGCGGTGGTCTCGCAAGCGTGCGGTGCGGTTGCTTCCTGGATCGACAGCAACGCCGCCGACATCCCGCAGCGGCTCGCAGGACGCTCACCGTGGTGGCTGCCGGGACCGGTGAACAGCCGGATCGTCACTGCCATGCTGTCGCAGACCTCCACGTTGCTGAGGGACATGTCCTTCGATACCGAGCACCCTTCAAGACGTCAGCTCTCCGAGGCGATCACAGACTTTGCGTTGAGGCTGCAGACCGATCCGGAACTCATCACCAAAGCGGAGGAGCTGAAAGCGAAACTCCTCGCGTCAGTGGAGGTACGTCACCTGGTCAGTTCGGCTTGGGCCGAAGCCCTGTCTGAGATCCGATCGATCTCCAGCGACCCGCAGTCAGCGCTGCGCCTACGAGCGGCAACTGCGTTGGCAGCTTTTGGAGCAAGGCTCTGCGACGAACAGATTCTCCAAGATGAAGCTCACCGAACGCTTAGGGTCGGTATCGAGCGCGTCCTCGCCAACTTGGGCGAAGACCTAGCGGGCCTTGTCACGGGGACTATCGATCGCTGGGACGGCGCCGAGGCGTCCAAAAGACTCGAGCTGCTGCTCGGCCCTGACCTGCAGTACATACGGATCAACGGCACGGTTATAGGTGCCCTCGCCGGCGTGGCACTGCACGCGTTGAGCCTCCTGATCCGCTAGAACCCGCCGCCCGCTTCTGCGGGCGGCGGGCCTGCACTGGCGCACAGAGTCAATCCGGCGGTAACCCCCCGAGCTAAAAGCCGGCCGGAGCTGGCTCAGGCCTCCTTGACGGCCGAAACCTCGAATTCGAGGGTCACCTTGTCGCTCACGAGGATCCCGCCCGCTTCAAGAGGGGCGTTCCAGGTGATCCCCCAGTCCTTGCGGCTTACCTCGGTGCGGCCTTCGAGGCCGACGCGAGTGTTACCCCAGGGGTCCTTCACCGGGCCGCTCAGCTCGACCTCGAAGTCGATCGCCTTCGTCACGCCCTTGATCGTCAAGTCACCGACCACCTTGTAGGTGTCTGCACCGGTCTTGTCGATCGAAGTGCTCGCGAACGTGATCGTCGGGTAGGTATCCATGTCGAAGAAGTCGTTGCTACGCAGGTGGTTGTCCCTGTCGGCGTTACGGGTGTCAATGCTCTTGGCGTCGATCTCGAGTTCTATCTTCGACGCTGAAGGGTTGTCGGCGTCGAAGAAGCCGCTGCCCTTGACATCGTTGAACGACCCCCGGACTTTCGTGACCATGGCATGGCGGGCCACGAAACCGACCCGCGAGTGCGTCGGGTCGAGGTTGTACTTTCCGGTGAGCTCGGAGGCTTCAGGCATGTCGGGATTCTCCTTTTGGGTTTTCAGAACTGCTCTTACGGTCTAGGCACGGAGGCTTACGTCTCAGGAATCGCCGCGTCATCACGCGTAGGCACCCAGACGGTCAGCCATACCCAACAACCTAGTTGCGGATGCAACTATTCCCGTTCTGCCGTTTTAGTTTCATCCCCGGTAGAGCCAGAAGTTGCTTAGGTTGAAGATGTGGTCTACCAGCACACAGCCATTTTCGACGCCCCTATAGACGAGGTCTTCGCCTGGCACACCAGACCAGGAGCCATCACAAGGCTGGTGCCGCCATGGCAGCCGGTGAAGGTCGCCAAGGAAGCCGGATCGCTGAAAGACGGTGTAGCGGTGCTCTCCTTGCCGGGTGGGCTGCCCTGGCGGGCCGCACACCAGCCTTCCGATTACGTCGACGGACGACAGTTCACAGACGTGCTGACCACTCCGGTGCTGGCGCAGCTCGCTGGCTGGCGCCACGTTCACCGTTTCTCGGAGGCACCCGGCGGGCGGACCCAGATCACCGACGAGGTTCACAGTAGGGTCCCCGACGGATTGCTCGCGGAGATGTTCGCTTACCGCACGAGGCAGCTGTCGGGTGACCTTGCAGCTCACCGCCGTTTCAGCCCTCCCGAGGCGAGGCGGCTAACGGTCGCTGTAACCGGCGCCTCGGGACTGGTCGGCTCAGCTCTCACTGCGCTGCTGAGCACCGGCGGCCACGAGGTCATACACCTGGTCAGAAGCCACCCTGAGGGAACAGACCGCCTGTGGCGACCCGAGGACCCGGCGTCGGACCTCCTGCGAGGGGTTGACGCTGTGGTGCACCTGGCCGGGGCTTCGATAGCCGGAAGGTTCAGCGCCACCCACAAAAAGGCCGTCTGGGACAGCAGAGTCTCACCGACACGTCTATTGGCCCAGGTAGCAGCACGCTGCTCCGTGCCGACTTTCGTGTCAGCGTCGGCTATCGGGATATACGGCTACGACCGTGGCGACGAGGAGCTCACCGAGACCTCGGAGCGAGGCGAAGGCTTCCTCGCCGACGTGGTCGAGGCGTGGGAGTCCTCCGCTGACGTCGCCTCGGACGGAGGAGCTCGGGTGGTGAAAGTGCGCACTGGAATAGTGCAGTCGCCCGGCGGCGGGGCGCTCGGATTGCTGCGCCCGCTGTTCTCCGCCGGCCTCGGTGGCCGCCTGGGCAGTGGTCGGCAGTGGATGGCGTGGGTGGGCCTCGACGACCTGCTCGATGTCTACCTTCGCAGCATCGTAGATGACGAGCTTGCCGGCCCTGTCAACGCTGTCGCCCCGCAGCCTTCGCGCAACGCAGAGTACACACAGACATTGGCTAAAGTCCTTCACCGCCCAGCTGTCATCCCCGTCCCGGCTTTTGGCCCGCGGCTGCTACTGGGTGCGCAAGGGGCCCGCGAGGTGGCAGGAGCGAACCAGAGGGTACTAGCCGCGAAGCTCTCGGCTCTCGGCCACCCGTACCGTTACCCCGAGCTGGAGGCGTGCCTGAGACACTGCCTCGGGCGCTCAGAAAAAAGGTGAGGGCGACCCCAAAGCAAGCTCAGTGCTCCGGCCGACGGTCACCTTCGCCTAGCTGACCGCCTCCGCTAGACGCTTGATCAATGCCCGGGCGTCGTACTTGCGTTCGAAGGGTCCCCAGTACATGGAGGTACGGGCGCCCCCGCGAAAACCGACGGCGTCGTCAAGGATCCGCCGAAAGTGATGCGGCACCAGCCTGGACGCAGCGTCAGCGGCTTCCGACTTCGAAACCACCTGACCCGCGAGCGAACCGACCGCGAGGCGCGCTGCCTCAAGCACGAGCGGGGTCACCTGCGTCCGCATGACCATGGACTGGCTGGCCGCTTGTTCGGCGAGGCCGATCAACTTCGCTGTGCACCAGGAGCGAAGCTCCGCCTCGGAGTAGTACACCACCGGCCAGTCAGGTCCCACAAGGGGCACTGCTTCGTCGCGTAAGAGCGCCCGCGTCAGAGGCGTGTCAAGCTCGTCGGTCCGTCGCTCGGCGACCGGTCGACTGGTCCCCCCCGGCGCCGGCACGAGCCCGCCGGCAACCTCGCTCCAAGTCGTATACCACACAGCTCCGCCACGGTGGGCATGACGAAGCACTCTCTCCGCCCGCCGGCAACTTGCCTCGGAGCGCAGATCGACCGGCCCCTCGGTCACTACGACCAGATCGACGTTGGAGAATCGTTCGCTGAAATCGTCTAGCGCCAGACCACCCACCAGGTACACCGCCTCGACACGGCCGGTCAAGGTCGTCTGCAGGGAGTCGACATAAACCCGAAGCTGGCGGTCGAGCGCGTCGGGAATCACCGCCACAGTATGTCGCAGGGGGGTCCCTTAGCGGCAGACGACGAAGGAGGCGACTAGCGCCGTCGGGCGGTGCCTAAGCCCTCACAGCTACAGTATTAGTTGAACGTAAAACTTTCGGAGGGAGAAAGCCAGTGTCGTGGGACTTCGAGACCGACGCCGAATATCAGGAACTGCTCGACTGGGTCGACCAGTTCGTAGCCCAAGAAGTCGAGCCCCTCGACTTGGTGCTGGGCAACCCCTACGACAAATCGGACAAGCGGGCCAACGCTATTGTTCGGCCGCTCCAACAGACGGTCAGGGACAAAGGCCTGTGGGCTTGCCATCTCGGGCCGGAGCTAGGCGGGAAGGGTTACGGGCAGGTCAAACTTGCCCTTCTTAACGAGATCCTCGGTCGCAGCAGGTGGGCACCGTCTGTATTCGGCTGCCAGGCGCCGGACTCGGGTAACGCTGAAATCCTCGCTCACTACGGTTCGCCGTCCCAGAAGGACCGCTACCTCCAGCCTCTGTTGGATGGGGAGATCTCTTCGTGCTACTCGATGACCGAGCCGCACGCCGGCGCGGACCCGACGCTTTTTGTGACCCGGGCACAGCGCGACGGCGATGAGTGGGTCATCAACGGTGAGAAGTGGTTCTCTTCCAACGCCAGGTTCTCAAGTTTCCTGATCGTCATGGCCGTCACCAACCCCGACGTCAGCGCGTACCACGGCATGTCTATGTTCATCGTTCCGGCCGACGCGCCAGGAGTGCAGCTCGTCCGCAACGTCGGTGTCGGCGGGGAAAGCGCCCACGAGGGAACGCACGCCTACATGCGTTACCGGGACGTCAGGGTACCAGCCGATCACCTCCTTGGCGACGAAGGCGGGGCTTTCGTGATAGCCCAGACACGTCTGGGCGGCGGGCGGATCCACCACGCTATGCGGACGATCGCGCAGGTGAAGAAGGCCTTCGACATGATGTGCGAGCGGGCCGTTTCCCGCACTACCCGTCACGGCCCTCTTGCTTCGCTGCAGATGACACAGGAGCGTATCGCCGACAGCTGGATCGAGATCGAGCAGTTCCGTCTGCTGGTCCTTCGGACAGCCTGGCTGATCGACAAGCACCACGACTACAAGCGGGTCCGTAAGGACATAGCGGCGGTGAAAGTGGCGATGCCCAAGGTGTTCCACGACGTGGCGCAAAGAGCGATGCACCTCCACGGAGCGCTCGGAGTCTCAAGCGAGATGCCTTTCGCTTCCATGCTCACGTCTGCCGAAGCACTGGCGATAGCAGACGGGCCTACCGAGGTGCACAAGATCACGTTGGCTACCCAGCTGATGAAAGACTACAAACCGACCGAAGGCTTGTGGCCTTCGGGTCATCTCCCGACCCGAAGGGAGCAGGCGCTGACCCGGTACGCGGACCTCCTCGAGCACGAGGTCGCTCAGCTTTGAGCGACGTCACCCACCTGGCTTAGTCGTCGACGTAGACGCCGCCGCCGTGGTCGACGGGCGCACCGGGGCGGTCGTAGACGAGGTCGGCGACGACTCTGCCGCGCTCCCCGGCAGCTGGTTCGCCTGCTGGATCGCAAGCTTCGCAGCGTTGACGTCGGACTGGTAAAGGCCGAGGTTTCCTGATTGGAGAGCGGCTTGAGCGTTGTCGAGGTCGGAGTTGGCCTGCGCCAGCAGCGACGACAGGCTGGTGCCGGGAGCGGGAGCAGGAACCGTCGTAGTCGCACCCGGAACCGTGGTCGTCGTCGACGACCCCGACGGCGTGGTCGACGTCGACGGCGGAATGATGGTGGGGTTCTGGGCGGCGGCAGTATTGCAGTAGTTGCTGAAAGGTTGGCTGCCGTCAGGATTAGTTATCTGACACAGTGCGGCGTCGACAGACGCGTTCGAACTGTGATAGGCGGTGTTGTCGTAGACGACTACGACGTCGTCGAGCGTAGGAATGTGGGCCTGCGTGGACTCCACGAAGATCGGTTCTATGTAAAGCAGCGTGTTGTCTATTGGCACGATGTCGACCTCGCCGAGCTCTACCTCCGAGCCGTTCTGGTTGTACAAGGTGAGCTCCCGAGAGATCGTGGCGTTCGATTTGATCGCGTTGGCGATGAGGCCCGGGCCGTCGACCGTCTCGCCGGCCGGGAGCTGGTACAAGGTGAGCTGCCCGTATGTTCCAGGGTCGGACGATCCCATCATGAACGCGGTCAGGTTCTGGGTGGAACCTGAAGCGGAGATCGGAACGAACGGCGTCAGCAGCGAGAAGTTAACGCCCGTCTGCTTGGTGTCAGGCAGCGCCGCTTCGACGTACTGGGGTTGCAGACGTGCGACCGTCGTAGTGATCTGACCGTTCGCGCCGATGATCGTCTGGCCGACAGGGGTCGAGTTCAGCGGCCCGCTTCCAGGGTCAGGGGACACCGCCCACGCTTGAGCCTGGCTGTAGAAAGCGGCTGCGTTCGTCAGGTGGTAGGTGCCGTACATGTTCGTCTGCACCTGGAAGAGGTTCTCCGGGTAGCGCCAGTGGGCGGTTATACCAGGCACGAGCTTGTCCGCCAGCGAAACGGGAGTGAAAAGACTGGGAAATATCCTCTCGTAGACCTTGAGTATCGGGTCTCCTGTCCCCATGTCGAAGAAGTACATCTTCCCGTTGTACGCGTCGACGACCACCTTGACGGAGTTGCGCACGTAGTTAAAGTTGGTCTGCAGCCCGCTGTTCAGCGGCAGGCCGTCCAGGTTCGCCTCTTGTGAGTAGGGATAGTTGTTGGTAGTCGTGTAGGCGTTGAGCACCCAGTAGGTGCTGCCGCCGAGCACGACAGCGTAAGGGTTGGACCCGAACTGGAGGAACGGGGCCACTTTCTCAGCTCGCTGCACGACATTGCGGTAGTAGAGGACTTTGGAGGAGGACTTGATCTGACCTGACAGGACGAAGTTCGCGTCGCCGAAACGCAACGCGAACGCAGCCCGACGCACGATGCTCCCAGCGTCGACGCCACCCGAGCCGGAATAGTGGTTCGTCACCTGGGCGCCGGTGGTGCTCTCGTAGTCGAGCTCGGGTGTACTGGTGTTGGCGATCACGTAGCCGCCGTCGTAGGGACTGTCGTCGAAGTAGATCTGCGAACCTTTTTCGGTGAGCTGCAGCGTCGGGCTCGCTGCCGTGGCCGGCAGTCCTGATAGCACGAAGTTCGGGTTTCCTGAGGCCGTCACACCGGACTGGCCTACCGGTACTGCCACGTCCCCGTAACCGTGCGTGTACTCGAGATGCTGGTTGACGAACCCGGAGGGAACCTGGTTGTTCAGCTCACGCACCGAAGTGATCGTGGCTGTCTCTTGCTGGGCTCCGTTCACGTTGAGCGCGTAACGGTCCAGGTAGAGAGCGTTGAAGGAGTAGTACGAGCGTAGGCCCTGCAGCTTGTCGATGGTGTTGACGAGGTTGACCGACGGGTCGAGCAGTCGAGTGTTGGCTAAGGTCTGACGGTTGACCTGCGCCTGAGGCGAGTTCCCCTGGATCTCGGAGGTCGTCACCGTGGGGCTGTAGGAGTAGCCGCCGACCACGTTGACGTTGTTGATACCGTAGGCGTTACGCGTCGCGTCGATGTTGCGCTGGATGTAGATCGACTCTTTGGTCAGCTCCGACGGGTTGACGATCAAGGACTGGTACACCGCCGGGTAGACGGTTCCGGCCAACAGGGACACCAACGCCCACAACGCGACCCCCACGGTTGGAAGGACCCACCCTCGCTGGCGGATGTTCGCTAGCAGCAGCACGGCTGCGATGACAGCGATGATCATCAGCAGGAACTTGGCCGGTGCGGAGGCGTGCACGCTCGTAGCGGTCGCGCCGTTGACGATGTGTGACCGTGACAGAACCAAAGAAAGGCGGTTGTAGTAGTAGGCGACGGCTTTGATGAGCGCCAGGATCCCGAGGAGCACCGAAAGATGAGCTTTCACGGCGGGTTTAACCCGCTCGTAGCGCGCCTGGAGGACGATCCCGCCGTTCAGGTAGTACGAGACCGCCGTCAGGATGATCACCACGACCGTCGCGTCGAAAGCCCACCCGATCAGAAAGTTAATGAAAGGCAATTCGAAGACGTAAAAAGACACGTCCTTGTGGAACTGTGGGTCGACCGCCCCGAAACTGACCTGGTAGCGGAACATGTCCCAGCTCCGCCACTGCCTGTCGGCCCCGACACCTCCCAGGACGGCGAAAACGGCTGCGGCCAGGACGCGCAACCGGCCGGCCCGTGAAGCCGAAAAGGCGCGGTACCTCCCGACCAGCTCAGTCACTGGCCCCATCTCGTCGGGGCGGGGCGCTATGCGGCCAGCGACAGTCAGGCTTGCGAATATGAGCAGGAAAAAGATGACGATGAACACCGCCGACAAGACGATCTCCGTCGCGATTATCGTCCGGAACACCGACGAGAAGTTGACCGAGTCGAACCACAGATAATCGGTCCACAAGATCGCCAGGCCTCGCAAGGACAACACTGCGACGATGATCAACACCGCCGCTACGACCAGTGCTATACGCACCCGTCTAGTAGCGCGCGGGATCCTACGGCTGAAATCTTGTGGGGTACGCATCGGCGACGCCGAGCCTACAGGGTCATCCCGCCCGTGATGCGGCGACCGCCACAGGAACCAGCATGCAGCGGCAACCGACATGAGCCGGCGGGTGTACCTGCCCGGTCGGGAACTCCTCCGGCTTGGCGAGGACTCCCGCCAAGGCATCGTCGTCGCAGTCCGGGCACGCACCGTCTAGGTCGTCCACCAGCCAGCGCACTCCTTCCCCGGACGGTGTCAAGGTCCAGGTACCCCGAGCGAAGGCTGCGCAAAGGGCGTCTCCCACCAGCCGCTCGATGCGCTGCGATTTCCATTCCCGGTACGCGGAGCCGATTGCTTTGACAAGGCCGTCCCGATCGTCAGGGTTCCCTTCTCCCCCCAGGACCGACTCCGCCTCGATCGCCTGCTCGAGACGTCTACGCAGCGCCCCGACAAGGCTTGCGGCGCATGCATCGGCGAGGTCTTCGACGTTCACGACGGCTCCGCCATCCTGGCCGTCGGAGTCGAGAATCCCGAAACTCTGGGATGCGAAATCACCTCCCCTGCGGCCGGCCTCGACCAAAGCTGGGTCGACCATCGCCCGGTATCGTCGCAGTTGGGCCTGTTCTCGCCCGAGAAGTCGCTCTACGCTCAGGTCTCCGCTAAGGATCCGGAGCTTGTCGAGCAGGTCGTTTTGCTCGTCTTGAAGCGAGCGCTTGAGGGCTCGCGTCAGCTGCTGCTCCAACTCTCCTATAGCCGCCTCTCGGCTTTCTAGCAGCTTCTCCTCCTCGTCGGTCAGCCCTCCTTGGAGGTCTGCGGAGTCATCGGCAGCTGGAGGGGCGTCGTCGGCTACGGCCTGACGCTCGCTGATAGACCCTCCTCGCCCCTCGTCAGTCACCGGTGACGGCATGCGAAGATCAACCGCAGCCTGGACGTCAGATCGGTCATCGCCGCTGTCATGGCTGTTGGCTCTTATCCGGGCGAAAAGCTCGTCCACTGCGCTGAGAGGACGGTCCGGTCCCGCTCCCGCAGAGGCCCCCGGCTCTACCGAGTCCCGAGGGTCAGTGGAGGCCTTCGGTTCCAGCGAGTCTGCTGGAGCAGCGCCAGCGAGCTCAGCGCCCCTGAGAACGGCGCCGTCCGCATCGGGTTCAGCACCCTCACCGGCTTCACGAACAGCGTCGGGTTCACGAACAGCGTCGGGTTCATCAACAGGGTCGGGTTCAGGCACGCCTGACTCGTCAGCGTTGACCTCCGCTGGCTCTTCACCGGGCACCTCGGACGTCGAGCGCAGTCGACGTCCGACCTCGTCGGCGGCAGCCCGGGCCTCCGCATCGGCCCTCGCGAGCTCAGACTGCACTTCGTCCAGAGTCCGGCGTACCAACGCATAGCTCTCGATCAGTCGCTCCCGCCCGGCGCGCAACTGCTCTATCTGGACCGAGGCAACCCTGCGACGGCGGGCAAGGTCGTCGAGGATTCGGTCACGGGTAGCATTGGCCGCCTCGATAGTCATCTCCACGTCCTGCTGAGCCTTGGCAGCTACAGCAGCCGCCTCGGCCCGAGCGTTGCCTAGCAAGGCCGCTGCTTGGGCTTCGGCGTCGGCGACCAACGCGGCCGCCGACTGGTGGGACTCGGCCGTCTCCTGCTCGACGCGTGCTGCGGCCTCGCCGAGCATGCGCTCCACGTCCTGAGCGGCCTTAGCTATCAGGCTGTCAGCCTCGGCTTTCGCTTGCGCGAGGAGCCGCTCCGACTCCGATCGGGCTATCTCCAACCGTTCCTGGGCGTCGGCTGCGGCCTTGGAGCGAAGGTCGCTAGCTGCCGCCCGAGCGCTGCGCAGCACGCTGGCCGTCTCGTCTCCGACTGCGTCGATCAGAGCTTCCTCGTCGAGCACCGGCGGGCGGGCGGCCCTCTCCTCCGCTGAGCGCCACGCAGACTCAAGCTGCTCGGCCCTTTCGCGCCAGGCCTTGACGTCTGCTGCTACCCGGGCCAGGAAAGCCCGGACTTCGCCTGGGTCCAAGCCTCGAAACGCTGACGTAAAGGACTGGGCCTGGATCAGCTCGGGTGTCAAAGAAGGATCAGGTCCCATACTTGTAGAGATTACGACCCGCCGCCGCCCGGGTGGGCGATGGTCGCCTCAGGCCTTAGAGACGACCGACTTTGGTATGGACCCACCCAGAGCTTCAAGGTCGCGCAGCGCCTGTGCGAGAGTAGAGACAGCGTAAACCTTCATTCCTTTCGCCTCGCTTCTCGCGGCCGCTAGCTCCTGCACCGGCACGAAGAAATACTGTGCGCCGGCTTTTCGCACGGCGACTGTCTTCTGGGCGACTCCCCCGACGTCTCCTACCGCACCGTCGAGGCTGATCGTCCCCGTCGCCGCTATGCGCCTGCCGCCGGTCAGCTGTCCGTGGGTGAGCGAGTCGAGAAGCCCCAGGGTCAGCGCCAGGCCGGCGGAGGGCCCTCCGATCGCTCCGACGTCTATGGACACCGGGAATGGGTAGGAGAAGCTCGCGTCCGTCTGCGTGGCGACACCGAGAAACGCTTTGCCGGGGTCCGCCGGACTGGAGCCCTCCCGAGGAACTGACGCGAGCTTCGCATGCAGCACCACGACGTGGGCGGACCCGTTGGAACCCGTCCGGGAGACGGTGATCGTTGCCTGCGAGCCGGGCGTCAGGCCTGCGATCGCACCCGCCAGATCGCCGCTAGTCGGCGTCGGCCGTCCGTTCACCTGGGTGATGAGGTCGTTGCATTCCACGCCCGCCGCAGCCGCCGGAGTCCCGGGGACCACTTCGACCACTTGCGCTCCGAGATCCTTCTCGGCGACCTTGTATCCAAGGGCTCGCACCGCTACGACCGAGGCAGCCGACTGGGCTCCTTGCATCTGCTGCGTCTGCTGGCATCCGAGCTGAGAAGCCGGGGATCCTCCGAGTATGGCCTGCTTAGGATATAGCACCGTCGCGTCGTCCAACGAGTGCAGCAGCCCGAGCTTCGCCAGCGCGAACTCCCACGGCGTGGCCGGGCCTTCGAGCACGTCGACCATCATGATCGAGCCGTCGACCGGTGCCGACTTGGACGCAGGGATGACGATCCGGACACAGGGACGGCCCCCCGGCAGGGCCCAGTTACCCCCGCCTACGGACTTGCAGTCGGGTGACGCGGAGACGGTCGGCGCGGTTCCCGGGGATATAGCGTAGTACTCGCCTGCTCCGTGCAGCACGTATACGCCTACTGCCACTATCACCGCCGCCGCTAGCAGCACAGCCGCCGTAGTCGATCTCCGACCTCGGCGGATGCGCCTGTGCTTTGCTTCGTTGTGCGGTAATGTATCTGGTTTGGTGGTCAAGATGATTTTCTCCGTACCGGCCTTAGTTGCGTACCCTCGGGGATCGGACCAGCCTGCCACGCCGAGCCGTCAAGTTTGTGTGCACTCGCTATGACACGGCCTAGTCCCACGGCCCGTCGGGTGTTGAGAGCGATCGAGTCGGCGACGGTTCTGATCTTCATCGTCGCGCTGCTCGGTGCGCTCTTAGCCGGCGCCTTGGGCGGGGCCGTCTACGGACTGTCGAAGTTACTGCACCACCTCGCCTCCCAGTGACAGCACCTCGCTTAGCTGGACCTCCGGCGAGCAGGATGCTCGCAGGCGAACAGATTGAGACGACCATTCGGCGTAGACGTCTCGCGTCCGTCGCCGGTCACATCGACGACGAGCCTGCTGCCCGTCGGGCCTTCGACGATCCCGAAGCGCCGGTGCGCGCCAGTGGGCTCGTGGCCCTGATCCGCATGCAGAAACTCACTAAGGCCGACTTGGACAAGGCCCTAGACGACGAGTCAGCTCTGCTGCGCCGTCGAATCGGCGAGGCAGCCGGGGCGATCCTCGCCACCCGGTCCTCAGCGGCCGCCGTTCGACAGGACCGGATGCCACCTTGCCAGGAGGATGTCCTCGCAGGCCTGGCCAGCATGCTCGACGACGCAGACCCCGTCATCGTAGAGACCGCTTGCTTCGGCATAGGCGAGGTGGCAAGCGCCTGTTCGCTGGGGCAAGCCGACCCCGCGACGGAAGCGTTAGTGTCGAAGCTCTGTGGAATATCTCGTAACCACCCGGATCCTCTGTGCAGGGAGTCGGCTGTAGCAGCCCTCGGTTCTATCGGATCCCCCGGAGGCTTGAGCGCTGTGATAGCGGCCATGGAAGGAAAGCCCGCCCTGCGGCGCCGGGCGATCATCGCCTTGGCGGGGTTCGACCACGCGGACGCCACCGCCGCTATGGAGCGTGCCCTTTCGGATAGGGACTGGCAGGTCCGCCAAGCCGCCGAGGACCTCTGCGGGGATTCCCAGGGAGGGCAGGCACGTAGCTGAGAGCCGACCAGTTCTCGAGCATTTCACCTGAGGTTATCCTTCCATTCACCTGGTATCGCTGCGATCCCGCTAGACCGTAGAATGTGACAACGGAACTCAGTGGCCCGACCACCACCGCAGAAGATCGCTCGTTACTACTCGAAGGAGCAGTCAACTTCAGGGACATGGGCGGTCTTGTAACACGCGACGGACGCGTAACGACACGAGGGATCCTATTCCGTGGCGATAACCCCCGCTACCTGACCGGGAGGGACACCGACTTTTTCGAACGGATCGGACTTCGGACCGTCATAGACTTGCGCTCCGATGCAGAGAGAGGGCGGGATTCTGTGCGGCCTTTGGCTTCGTGCGTCCCGAGAATGTTGCACCTGGCTATGCAGTATGCCCCCGGCTCCGAGGACTCCGGGACCTACATGGTGCCCCCCGACGTGTCGTCGCTGGAGGATCTCTACGTCGCGTACCTTCTCCACAGCGGGGAAGCGGTCGCTAGGGTTTTCTCCGTGCTGGCCGACGCCAAGACACTCCCAGCCCTGTTCCATTGCGCCGCCGGGAAAGACCGCACCGGCCTGATCGCTGCGCTGGTATTGAGCAGTGTCGGCGTCGACGACGACGTGATCGCCGACGACTACGAGGCGACGGCGACGAACGTACCGTCGCTGATCACGCTACTCGAAACCGCTGATCCGACCGCCGGGGATCACCTGAGCCAACTGGACCCCAAGCTGCTAAGCGCTGACCGTGCCACGATCGTCTCGACGCTCGCCTGGCTGCGATCGACTTACGGTTCGGTGCAAGGATATCTCAGTTCCTGCGGCGTGGCCGACGAAGACGTCGAAGTGCTGAGGCACCGTTTGTTGAGCTGATCGGGTCCCCGCCGCCCTTATGAGGCGATCAGTTCATGAACAGATCCCGCACTGCGTCGAACTCCTCTAGGCACCTTCCGGCCCCTAGGACCACACACTCGAGTGGGGCTTCGACAAGGTGCACGGGCAGCGCAGTCTCCGAAGCGATTCGCTTGTCCAGCCCCTGAAGCATCCCACCCCCTCCGACAAGGTGGATACCTTGGCTGATCAGATCCTGGGCGAGTTCGGGCGGCGAGTTCCCGAGACACTTGACTACAGAGTCCACGATCGCCCCTACCTGCTCCTCGATGGCTTCTCGGACCTCCTCAGGAGCGAGTATGACCGTCTTAGGAAGGCCGGACATCAAGTCACGCCCACGCACCTCGGCTTTCACCTCGTCGCGCTCTGAAGGCCACGCCGATCCGATAGCCAGCTTGATCTCCTCGGCGGTGCGCTCTCCGACGGCGATCCCGTACTCCCTACGGACGTAGGCCTGTATCGACGCGTCTATGTCGAAGCTGCCTACCCGGATCGCTTCGAGAGCGACTATCCCCCCGAGCGAGATCACCGCCGTCTCTGTCGTTCCGCCCCCAACGTCGACGACCATGTTCCCGAGCGGCTCGTTAATCGGCAAACCAGCTCCAATGGCCGCAGCCATCGGCTGCTCGATCAGGTACGCCCCGTTGGCGCCCGCCCCGCGGGCGGCCTCTTGGACGGCTCTGCGCTCGACCTCGGTGATCGCCGAGGGCACACAGATGATGACTTTCGGCCGGTTGAAGCGGGACACTCCGGTCCGCTGCAAAAGCAGCCTGATCATCCTTTGGGTTATGTCGAAATCTGTTATTGCCCCCTTGCGCAGGGGTCTGACAGCGACGATGTAGCCCGGCGTGCGCCCTATCATCTGCCAGGCTTCGTGCCCCATGGCCAGAACTTCCTGGTTACGGGAGTTCAAGGCTATGACCGTCGGCTCGTTGAGCACGATTCCTCTGCCGCGCGTGTAGACGAGGGTATTGGCGGTCCCTAGGTCTATCGCAAGGTCCCTAGCCACCAGGCTCACCACCTTCGTCTTCATCCGAGACGGCCTCTCCTGCAAGGCGGACATTAGCGCTGTGCGGCGCTACAGGCCGCACTTTGAAGTGGTCCCCGCGTTCACGTGCTGTAACGACGGCTCCCTTGTCGGGTGCCAGAGCGCTCAGACCCTTCTGGAACGAGGCCATCTTAGCGTCCACGGAGGTCGGTTCCCTGTGACGCCACCAGACCACCAAGATGCCGAGCACCGCGAGAACTACGGCCCCGACCAGGTAGACGACGTTAGCGAGGACGTTCGAAGACGTCGCTAGCACTGGCGGATCTCCGCAACGTCGTGGGCGTCCAAGCCCCAGTCCTCGCCGCCGTCCCACGTCTCGCGCTTCCATATCGGAACGGAACGCTTCAGTGTGTCGATACAAAAACGTGCGGCGTCGAAAGCGTCGCCCCTGTGCGGCGCCGAAACGGCGACGATCACGGAGCACTCCTCGAGATCCAATGGCCCGGTCCGATGCCAGATCGCGATGCGGCCCAGACCGTCGTAGCGCTTCTTGGCCTCCTCTGCGATTAGCACGAAACGAGGAAGAACCTGGGACTCGTACGCCTCGTATTCGAGCCGGCTGACACCCGGACGTCCGTCCGCGTGGTCACGGACCGTTCCGCCGAACACGACGATAGCCCCGCAGTCGGGGCGTCGAACCCAGTCCCAAGCGCGTTCGACGCGAAGCTCGGCCGTCGTGAGGGCCGGCCACACGTCCCCGCCGTCGCGAGGTGGAATCTCCAATGTGTCCACCCGACCATGCTACGACGCCGGACACCCACCTGTTGGACGTATACCACTTCTCATTTAAGGCTGCGGGCTCTTTTAAGGCTGCGGGCGCAGCCGGTCCTCGCCACTGCAGCTGTCGGACCCGATGCCACCTGAGCGCAGCGGATAGTTAGGCTCGTAATTCGTGGGATCGCCCTCCGACAATCTGGGACCAGAACCGGAGTTCGACGACGGCGACTTATCCGGCTTCTCCTACGACGAGGCCTCGCCGCAGCGTGCCTGGCTCGCACCCGACGACCGCCTGTGGCGTCACCCGTCGGAGTGGTGGGACTCGGCCAGCAGCGTGTCGCCGGTCGAGCAAGAAGGTGCCCCGACCCGACTCCGGCCGGCCGGCACCGAGTGGGGCCGCTTCTTGTTTACCGGTGTCGTCGCCGGGTTGGTGGCGGCCCTCGTCGTATCGGGTCTCGCCACAGCGGAGGGGTGGTGGACAGGCCGAACGATCGTCCGACCGGGGGCTACGACGGCGACGTCGGTCTTATCGCTTTCGGCGCAGGCGAACTCGGCCAGTCAGCCGGTCACAGCGAACTGGACCGCCGTGAATGACGAGACCATCCCGTCTGTAGTGGCGATCACGGTCTCAGGGGCGGCCGGCCCCCAGCAGGGCAGTGGCGTGGTATTGGCAAGCACCGGCGGCCGCTCCTACCTCGCCACGGACCTTGCCCTGTTCACCCCGGGAGAACTGGCTGGCTACGTCGGGCGGGTCAGCCTGACGACGATGACCGGCCAGAGCATCCCGGCCCGCCTCGTCGGAGAGGACCCCGACCAGGGGATGGCTGTCGTGAGCTTCACCAGCGTCGCCGGGGTCCCGCCGGCATTGACCGGAAGCGTCGCTGACATCCAAGAAGCGTCCACGCTTCTCGCTGTCGGCGCTCGTGGTTCGTCGGCGGTAAGCCTGGGCGTGGTTAGCAGCACCGACAGGGTCGTCAGCACGACTGATGGGGACTCGATGTACGACCTCGTCGAGGTGTCCACCCCGCCGACGACTCCGGCCGGCCGGGGAAGCCCGCTCGTGAATCAGTACGGCCAGGTGGTGGCTATCACGGTGTCGGTAGCAGCCACCGCTCCGGGCGACCAGCAAGCTACGTTCGCCGTTCCGATTGACACGGCAACGCTCGTGACCCGTGAGGTCATCGCAGGCAAGAAGGTAGTCGAGCCGTGGACCGGCGCTACCGACCTGGCCGGCGTTCCCCTCCAAGCGGCCTCTCAACTCGGGGGGAGCGGCGGCGTGCAGGTCGGACAGGTACTTCCCTACAGCCCGGCCCAGAAAGTAGGGATGAAACCCGGCGACGTGATCTTGAGCTTCGACGGAACGGCCGTGACCTCGGCCGGCCAGGTTCTCGCTGACGTCTGCGCTCTCGCGCCGGGGACGTCGGTGCCTGTCACGCTCATGCGCGACGGCCAAACCGTACATATGGTGATCACCGTGGCGGTCCAGCCTCAACATTGACCGTTCCGCCTCGTCGGCGCAACCAGGCAAACAACCCCAGCGCAGCCGCCGCTAGACCCGCGGATACCAAAAGTACTAGCAGCGAGTTGAGGTTCTGGCGTTTCCCCGGAGGAAGGTCATCCCAGTGCCAGCGCGGGTCCGTCGCGACGAACGCTTCGGCGCTCGAATAAGCCGGTTTCCAACCCGCCGCGACAAGTCGGTCAGGTGACACGACCCACGGGTAGGTTGCGTAGGCGAGCGCCTCCGGTGGAACCCCTTTCCGCCAGACTTTCCATCCAAGCGCCGCAAGGAGGGCTCCCGGCCTGCCCGGCACGTCAAGAGCGGCCAGTCCACCAGCGAGACGCCGGGCTTCCTCCTCGGCGATACCCGAGTCGGGGGCTACGTTGAACACTCCGTCGAGGCCCTGATCCCAAGCAAACTCGACAGCTGCTGCGAGGTCGTCGACGTGAAGGTACTGCACGAGGCGACCTTCGGAAGCGAGCCCGGGAACTCCGGTCCCATCCAATTCGCGGTAAAGACGCCGGTCGGCCGATCCGACCGTCACGGCCGGTCGTAACACGGCCACTGCAACGGAGCGGTTGGCCTCGGACCACTCGGCGATGACCCTTTCAGCTTCGGCTTTCGCTACGGCGAAAGGGAGCTCAGGGTTGGGAAGGATCCGCGATTGCTCGCTTAGCGGCACGTCATTGTCCGACCAGGCGCCGTAGACGGTAGCACTCGACACGTGGACGAAAGCCGCAACGCCGCAAACCGACGCCAAGTCGAGCGCGGCCTTGACAGCTTTGACGTTCGAGCGCGCCCTGTTCTTCTGCTCTTCGACGCTCGAGACATCATCGTCGCCGGCAGCCCACGCCAGGTGGATGATCGCAGTCGCTCCGGCTGCCTCCCGGGCGATGTCGGACTCCTGCTTTTGGGACAGCGCGGACAAGTCGACCTCAGCGACGTACAGCTTGGGATGGTCCAGACCGGGTTTGACCTGGTCGATCGCGACGACTCGTGCCACGTCGTCGCGATCGACCAGAGACCTGATCAGCCTCGATCCGACCGATCCCGACGCTCCCGTGACGACTACGACCTTCACCGGTGCGCAATACCGATACGCTGGGAGGTGGTACCTGAGCGAAACGAGGGTGAGTGAGCACACCACAGGGTTTTGGTCCGGGCGGACCTTTCGAGGGAGGCCCGTTCAGCGAGCTGATGCGCAACATCGCCCACATGTTCACCAGCCAGGGGCCTCTCAACTGGGAGGTTGCCGCTCAGATGGCCCAGTGGGCTGCCACCGAAGGCCAGGCAGAGCCGAACCCGGACCCGCTGTGGCGGGTGCGCTTGGAAGAGGTTCTTCGAGTCGCGGAGATGCACGTTGCGGAGGCTACAGGTTTGGAGTGGCCTTCGTCAGGTCTGAGCAGCGTCATCGCGGTCACCCGGGCGGAGTGGGCAAGGCGAACCCTCGAGGACTGGCGCAGCCTGTTCGAAACGCTCGCATCGAGGCTAGTCCCGGCCGGGGACCAGCAGAACCCGAACCCGCCGGGGGTCCTCTTTCCTGTGATCGCGCCGGGCGACGAGCAATCCGGGGATCCGCTTTCGTCGCTGTTCGCCGGTCTGCCTCAGATGCTCGGGCCTTTCCTCGTCGCTTTACAGGTGGGGTCGATGGTCGGTCAGCTCGCAACGAGAGCCATGGGCCAGTTCGACCCTCTCGTGCCCCGACCGTACCGTCCCCAGGTTGTGGTCGTGACGTCCACGGTCGAGCGTTTCGCCGCCGAGTGGAGCCTCCCAGACGACGACGTACGGATGTGGCTATGCCTTCACGAGACACTTCACAGGGCGGTGCTGGGTCAGAAGTTCGTCCTCGACAGGCTGTCGGCGCTGGTCGACAGCTACGTCGACGCTTTCAGTCCTAAGACGGATCCAATCGAAGCACGTCTCGCCGACTTGGACATCAGCGACATGGCGAGTATGCAGGAAGCGTTTGCCGACCCGTCCACCTTGTTGGCGGAAATGCAGAACGACCGCCAGAAGGCGATACAGGAGCAGTTGCGCGCCGTGCTGTGCGCTGTAAGCGGCTATGTCGACTACCAGATGGACAAGATCGGTCGCAGGCTCGTCGGCTCGTACCCCGCAGTGTCCGAAGCCCTCAGGCGAAGACGCCTGGAGGAAACCCCGGGGACCACGATCCTGGCGCAGCTGTTCGGGATCACCCTCGCTCAGGGGGACTACGAAACGGCCAGAGCGTTCACAGCCGGGGTGCTCGAGCGCGCTGACGAAGCGAGCCTCGCTCGGCTCTGGGTCTCCGAGCGCAACCTTCCCACCCCAGCCGAGCTGTCAGCTCCCGGTCTGTGGCTCGCGCGGATCGACCTGCCGAGCGAATAAGTCTCAGCTTCGAGGAGCGAACGACCGGGGGCAATACACGAAGGTGCCTTAAAGGAACGCTCTGCCAGATGCCGATAAGAGAACATGGCCGACCTTCCTCAACCGCCCGAGCCTGAAGGAGCGCCTCGCGAAGCCTACCGACGTCAGGCTTTGGAAGCCACACTGGCTGAGGCTCTGCGGGACGCCCTTTTGACCGGGCGGCCCGCTCCGTCCTCCGCTCCCGACGGCAGGCCCGCAGCAGGTCGCGACAAGCCAGACCCGAGTCAGCCACCTCGCCCAGCGCCGTCTCTGATCGGATCCCTCCGTGCCGCCGGCACCGCTGGCGCCTCGGCTGCCAGCGCGAAAGCACCCGTCGGCGGCGGGTCGACTATAAGTCGCCTCGTGCCACCAGGCAACCCTTCGATGCCCGCAGGCGGACGGATCGGCGGCGCCCAGCCAGGCGCTATCGCAGGTGGCCTCTCGGGGATCGGGAGTGCCCCTGTAGGCCGCTTGGGCTCCGACGGACTCGAACCTGACGACGTCCATGCTGTTATCGAGATGCGCAGGCCGGTCCGAACTACCTCACCGGCGCCGTCCCAGGCGCCCGAGCGCAAGACCGCTTCGGGCATTCCCCTAAGCGGCTCTCCCGACACGCCGGCGACGTCTTCTCAAAGGAGGGACGACATCGCCGTGCGAGAGGAGTCGGCCCGGCGTTCGAGCGCCCTGAGCCTTATAGCTCCCTGGAGCCCCGACTGCGACGACATCCTTCCAGGGTTGACGGCCAAGAGACCGCCGAAAGGGCCGAAGAAGACGGCAGCCAGGGGCCGAGCCCAGCCGTCGAGCCCAGGGAAATCCAAGAAGCGCTGACCGGCGTGGTAGCAGTGCCGCTACAGTCGTCGCGGTGTCGACTGGCAGCTGCGACGTCACGACCGCTTACCCGGCGAGCCTGAGGTGAACGGGTGCGAAGAGTAGTCCGCGAGACGGGGATAAGCCTCATAACCCTCGGGGTGGTCATCCTCGCCTTCGTCGCCTACCAACTTTTTGGGACCAGCATCGCTGAGCAGCGTAGCCAGTCGGAACTTTCGCAACAGTTCTCCTCCAGCGTCGCTAAAGCTGCTGCGCCCACGGGGAGGTCCTCGCTTCGACAGCCCTCCCCCGAACCGGCATCGGGCACTGTAGCCACAGCGGCCGAGAGCTCACCCAGAAGCTCCCCGGCGCCAGAGACGCTTCCGTCCGTTCCGACCGGTGAAGCCATCGACCACCTGAAGATACCGGCGATCGGAGTGGACAAGTTCGTGGTGGAAGGAACCGCCGAGGCGGACCTGTCCGAAGGCCCGGGCCATTACAAGGGCACAGCGCTGCCGGGGCAGGTCGGTAATGTCGGCATAGCCGGCCACCGGACCACCTACGGCGCCCCTTTCTTCAGGCTCGGAGAACTCAAAACCGGCGACCTGATATATCTGACCGATCTCTCCGGTCACACATGGGTCTACAAAGTGTCGGAGGCCCCGGTCGTGGTCAGCCCCGACGACGTAGCAGTGCTAGATCCTACTGCGTTCGCACAGCTGACGCTGACGACCTGCAACCCGATCTTCTCCGCGACGAGCCGGCTCGTCGTGTTCGCACGGCTCGTGGGCAAGGCGACATCCATCTCCGTCGACCAGACACCCTCGATCTCCGCTCTCGCCTCGGGCCGCCCCTCCGGCGAGTCGACGTCGACGGCCGGCACCGCACCCCCGGCGAAGTCGAGCGCGGCGGCGTCGCCGGACCTGGCAGGCAAAATCACAGGTTTTAACGGCGGCGGCGGCACGTCCAAGGCGTGGTTCCCCACCCTGGCCTACGGTGCGGCGGTGCTACTTTTGTGGCTGACCACCCGTATCGTGCTCGCAGCCACCCGCCGATGGGTGCGCGTCGGGGTCTTCGTCGCGGGTGTGGCCGCGTGCGCAGTGCCGCTGTGGTTTTGCTTCGAGAACGCGACTCGCCTGCTGCCCCCGAGCGTCTGAGGCCCAACGGTCCCCAGGCGCAGCTTCGACGTCGCCGTACGGGGTCTCGCTCGCTTCAGCTTGCGAAGAGCACACGGAAAGCCTCCAAGACGTCGGCGTCGTGGGGATAGCTCAGCCGCCCGAAGGCTTCTTGGAGGTCTACCCACTCGGCCTGGTCGACCTCGTTGGACCCGACCGGCTCACCCGACGCAACTGTCATAGCCCAATATCGAACGCGTTTGAAGCGTCCGCTGCGATCCAAATAGGTGGTCGAAGGCAGTTCGGGGCCGAGTTCGGCCACGAGGGTGGTCTCCTCTGCGACTTCCCTCAAAGCTGCGTCCTCGTCGGTCTCGCCGGAATCCACTTTTCCCTTGGGGAGACTCCAGTCGTCGTACGCAGAACGATGGACGAGGACTACATGTACACGATCGCCTTGTCGTCGCCACACGACCCCGCCTGCTGCTAGCACCACGTCGGGTTCTGTGCTCATGTCGCCCCTTCCGGGTCCTGACCTCTCCTGCCTGAACGCATCAACGCGAGCTCTTGCATCCTGTTTTGAGCATTGAGCGTACCTTCGGGGGAAGGCGCCGTCCAGCGGCCGTCGGACCGAAGTGACCACGAACGGGCATCGTCGGCCAGGTCGACGTCGAGAATCTCCCACAGCCGCGCCCTCAACTCGCCTGACTCCACAGGGACGATGGCCTCCACGCGTCTATCTAAGTTGCGTTCCATCATGTCGGCTGATCCTATGTAGAACTCGCCAGGGCCGCCATCGTCGCCGGCCGAGAACCAGTAAATCCTGGAGTGCTCCAACCAGCGACCCACGATGCTCGCCACTGAGATGTTCTCCGACAATCCCGGCAGTCCCGGCCGCAAGCAGCAGATAGCACGAACCAGCAGGTTCACCGGGACTCCTGCCGACGACGCCCGGTACAGCGCGTCGATGATGTCCGGGTCCACCAGGTTGTTCAGCTTCCAGATGATCCGCCCGCGAGCGCCGAGGGAAGTCTCCCGTTCGATTAACTCCACCATCCGCCGCCTCAGTGACGTCGGGGCGACAAGAAGCTTGCGGTACTCTTCTCGACGGCTGTAGCCGGTCAGATAGTTGAAAAGGTCAGTCAGGTCGGCGCCTATGTCCCGGTCAGCGGTGAGTATGCCTATGTCCTCGTAGCTTCGGGCTGTCGTAGCGTTATAGTTCCCCGTCCCGATGTGGCAAAAGCGGGTGATACCGTCGCCTTCTTGGCGGACCACCAAGGACAGCTTCGCGTGGGTTTTCAACCCGACGAGCCCGTAGACGACGTGCACCCCCGCTTGCTCGAGAGCCCTTGCGAACCCGATGTTCGCCGCTTCGTCCCCACGAGCCTTCAGCTCCACGATCGCCGCCACCTGCTTGCCCCGCTCGGCAGCCCGTATCAGCGATCGGACGATCGCCGAGTCCCCGGACGTCCGGTATAGCGTCTGCTTGATCGCCAGGACGTCGGGGTCCAACGAGGCCTGGGCGACGAACTCTTCGACGGAGTCCGAGAAGCTGTCGTAGGGGTGTTGGACGAGAATGTCAGCCCGCCGGATGGCTGAAAAGACGTCGGCTACCCCGCCACCGTGGGCCACCAGCCGGGACGGGGTCACCGGCGTGAAGTGTTCGTCTTTCAGGTCCGGTCTGCCAAGGCCGTAGAGCTGCCACATGGAGGCGAGGTTGAGAGGCCCCCATGCCTCGTACACGTCGTCGTCTTGTAAGTCGAGCTCCCGTACGAGCAGAGCCCGGACCTCGTCTGTCATGGTTTCGTCGACCTCGAGGCGCACAGCCCGCCCGAAACGCCTGCGACGCAGCTCCATCTCGACGGCCAGCAGCAGGTCGTCTGCCTCCTCCTCTTCGAGGGTCAGGTCAGCGTTGCGAGTGACACGGAAAGCATGGAAGCTTTCGATGGTCATGCTCGGGAACAAAGTAGCCAGGTTCGCTGCGATTACCTGCTCTATGCACACGAAGCGCTGGCCTCCCGGCAAGCCCAGCAGCCCCGGAAGAAGCGGGGGTACTTTCACCCTTGCGAAGCGCCGGGACTGGGTCTGCGGGTCGCGGACTATGACCGCCAAGTTGAGTGACAGGTTCGAGATGTACGGAAAGGGGTGTCCCGGGTCGACCGCAAGAGGGGTGAGGACCGGAAAGATACGTTCAGCGAACACGTCCCGGGTCCAGGACTTGTCCGCCTCGGACAGAGAAGCCCAGTCCTGAATCGCGACACCGTGCTCTGCGAGAAGCCCCAGAAGATGTCTCAGGACTGCGACCCTGCGTTCGAGAAGTTCGGCGGAGACGCTTCGGATCGCTTGGAGCTGCGCGTCGACGGGTAAACCGTCCGGGGCCGTGCCGATGCCAGCCGCCAGCTGATCTTTCAGCCCCGCCACGCGAACCTGGAAGAACTCGTCCATGTTGGACGCGAAGATGGCGAGGAACTTCACGCGTTCGAGAAGCTTGAGGTCCTCGCGCTCGCTCATCGCCAAGACTCGCTCGTTGAAGTCGAGGTTTGACAGCTCGCGGTTGAAAAAGCGGTCTCCCCTCCACTTGAGAGCCCTGTTGTCGACCTCGACTGCGCTAGCGAGGCTGGGAGCCGGCGACCCGGACGAGCTCATTCGATCACGAGCCACCCTCTTGATCGGGAAGACCGAGATCCCACTCCAAGACCAGGTTCTCCCGCTCCGCATCGCGGACGACCCGCTCCCGGTTACGCCGGAATTGCGGGTCGTGAGGTGGCAGCAGAAGCAGCCGTGCAAGAACCCGCTGGCGGAACTCCTCTATCACGGGCCGGTCGCCGAACTCGGAGTCGACGCGCCAGTGGGGCGCTACAGGCCCGAGGTAAACCACTCGGACGTGACCCCGCGGGGCGCTCTGAGGCTCTGTTGACGTCATTGACATATCTACGAAGCCTACCCGCGGTTGCGATCCCGCAGCCGGTTAGCTGCGCTGATGACCGCTTGGAGAGTGGCATCGAGAATGCTCGAGTGCAGGCCCACCCCCCAAAGGGTGGCGCCGTCAGGCCCCCGTGCCGACACGTACGCTGCAGCGCTCGCCTCCGATCCAGAGGTGAGTGCGTGCTCGTGGTAGTCGGTGACCTCGAAGGCCAAGCCCAGTAGGTCACGCAAACCGTTGACCAGGGCATCGACGGGGCCGTTCCCGTTTCCGACGACCGTCTCGTGGCGACCGTCGAGGAGCACCTGGGCGACGACGCGCGTCCCTTGGCTTCCTGATGACACCTCGCTGGATATGAGACGAACATTGGCCTCCTCCGCTAGGTAGTCGGAGCTGAACGCCTCCCACAGATCCGCCGGCTTTATCTCCGTTCCCGTAGCCTCGGTTATCGCCTGCACCCGCTTCGAGAACTCCACCTGAAGTCCTCTTGGAAGGTCGAGGTTGTGCTCGAAATCCATCAGGTAGGCAACTCCGCCCTTCCCCGACTGGCTGTTCACCCTGATAATCGCCTCGTAGCTCCTCCCGACGTGCTTGGGGTCTATAGGAAGGTAAGGCACCTCCCATCGTTGGTAGGGAGTTGCAAGCGCGTCCATGCCCTTCTTGATCGCGTCCTGGTGAGACCCGGAAAAGGCGGTGTACACCAGGTCCCCCGCGTAGGGATGGCGAGGGTGGACAGGAAGCCGGTTGCAGTGCTCGGCGACCTGGCGAAGGTGGTCGATGTCATGAAGGTCAAGCTTCGGGTCGATCCCTTCGGTCATAAGGTTGAGAGCCAACGTGACGACGTCCACGTTGCCGGTGCGTTCCCCGTTGCCGAAGAGGGTGCCTTCCACCCTGTCGGCCCCGGCGAGTTGCGCCAGTTCGGCTGCAGCGACGGCGGTCCCACGGTCGTTGTGAGGGTGAACGCTGAGCACCACCGAATCCCTGTTGGGAAGGTTACGGTCCATGTACTCGATGACGTCCGCGTAAGTGTTCGGGCCGAACATCTCCACCGTGTTCGGCAGGTTGATGATGATCTTGTCGTCCACGCTCGGAGCGATCACGTCCATGACCGCCGCGCAAATCTCCACTGCGAACTCCGGCTCGGTGCCCGTGAAACTCTCGGGCGAGTACTCGTAGCTCACTCGGGTCTTCCCTACTGCGGACTCAAACTTCTTGACAAGCCTGGCAGCGTTGGTCGCTATGTCGATTATGCCCTGCTTTTCGAGCCCAAAGACGACTCTGCGTTGCAGCACCGACGTCGAGTTGTAGAAGTGGACGATAGCGTGACGAGCACCGTCGATAGCCTCGAAAGTCCTCTCGATAAGCTCCGGGCGGCACTGCACCAGAACTTGTATGACCACGTCGTCGGGTATGCGTTCCTCGTCGATGATCTGGCGTATGAAGTCGAAGTCAGGCTGGCTGGCAGCTGGGAAGCCCACCTCGATCTCCTTGAAGCCCATGCCCACGAGAGTCTCGAAGAAGCGGAGCTTGCGGGCAGGGTCCATCGGGTCGATCAGAGCCTGGTTCCCGTCGCGCAAATCGACGCTGCACCACGCGGGCGCAACCTCGAGGTGCCTACCAGGCCAGGTTCGCTGAAAGTCGGCGACACCCTCGAGCGGCCTGAAAGGCTCGTAGAGCGCAAAAGGCATCTCACACGGGGTCGGGTACTTGTAAGCGGTCATCTGTCGCACCTCACTGGAGTGTCTTGGACGAAAAGCGGTGTCACACGAAAAGCTCTGCCCTACGAAAATGTCGGCTGGAATTGAAAAACCTCCTGGCCGTAGCGGCGCAGGAGGTTGAGGCGAGCCCCGTAATGGGAACTCGCCTATAGGAGAAGAAGTCGGCGGTTAACGCAGGCCTTTTCGAAGCTGGTCACAACTCCCATTCTAACAGCTGCTATCACCACCGGGTAACGGTCGCCTGGGAACTGCTCGTGATCGCCTGGGACTCCTCAGGCCGCTCGTAGACGGACTGGACCGCCACCCGACCAGGCCCCCACAGTCGCAGCCACACCTGGCGGTATGAGTAGCCGGACCTCCACGCCGACCCGGCAGCGTTGGGGTATTCCAGGTGCAGGGCCATCCCCACCGAGGCATCCTTGTAGAGAAGCGATGTCGGTTGGATGCAGATTGGCTCTCTAGGGCGAAGATCCCGGATGAACACATTCCCAGGGGCGTGAAGCAGCAAAAGGCCGTTCCCGGAAGCCGCCCCGAAGACGTCGACATTCAGCCCGACTGGGTAGTGGTACTCCTGGTCGTTACCTGACTGCGTCGTGTACCAGATGCCCGACTGGTGCCAGGTGTAGTTGACGTTGGAAGTCGCAGCGAAGAACCTGTGCTCCCGCACCACTATCTCCTGGCCCTGGCGGAGGGGTATAGCTACCACCTCTCCTGGAGAATCCTCTGAGAGGGCGACGTGGCCGGGACCCTGGGCGGTGAGCATCACGAGAGGTAGTCCCGCCCTGACACGGCTCCAGCCGCCAGCCATCGGCATCGCCTGCATCGTCACGCCGGTGTCCGCCCACAGCACGCTGTGATGAGAGAAGAAAATCCCGTCGCGGTCTTTCAAGCCGAAGTCCGCCACCGGCACGGTGGTACCTTCGATCTGGCAGGTAGACCCTCCGAAGCTGATCTTCGCCATATCCCTGACAGGGGGCTGCTCTTCCCAGCCAGAATCGCTGGTCAGCTCTCGAACGTCGAGCGGAGCCCCGCAGCTCGGGCAGCTCGCGCCGGTGGGGTCGCTGGACGTCCTGCAGAAACGACAGACGTACGTTGCCATCAGATGCGCCTCCTCGACATGACGGAAAGCTACTCGGCTCCGGCGTGGACGTACATGGACTGGATTCCGACCCGACCCGGGCCTGTCATCTCCGCCATGTACATACCGTGGCGCATCATTCCGGTTCTGACGTTCTGCTGGACGGTTTTCATCGTCACCGACGAGTCCTTGTACAAGAAGCCGCCGGGCTCGACAAGGATCTTCTCGCCTGCCTGAAGAGTGCGTTGGAAGACGTTCCCGTATCCGTGCAGCAGTAGGATCCCTTGCTCTCCTGAGGTGACGAAGCGATCCATGAACATGCCCTCTCCATGGAGGACGTTGGTCATTCCCTGAAGCCGGACGAAGCTGTAGCTTATCGAATGGGATGCCACCAAGAAGGCGTGCTCGCGGACGTCGAGCTCCATGCTCGGGTGCATGGGCAGCACCACCACCTCACCGGAAGCGTCACGTGAGAACGCGACTCGCCCGGGGCCGTGGGCGACCGAAATTACATGCGGCATACCGCCGAGCATCCTCTTGATCCCCCCACCGGTGTTCATAGCAGAAAGTGGGGTGGACTCGTCTTTCCAAAGCAGCACGTGATGCTCGAAGAAGACAGAGTCTCCGCTGGCAAGGTTGACCTCTGCAACCGGCACTAGCTCTCCTTCGACCTGGCAGGTGCTTGAGGAGAAGCGGAACTCGGTCATATCGCGCAGGCGCGGCGCTTCTTTCCAGCCAGAGTCGCTCACCACATTGCGGGCGTCCAATGGTGCCCCACACGTGGAGCAGGTCGTCCGGCCGGTTTCGTTCTGCGACTTGCACCACTGACACTCGATGCGCTCCATGCGCACAGCATAACATCATTTGTCAAGGGACTCAGACGTAGACCAGTATGTGACTACTTTCTCATGGGTTTCTTAACTTGTGGGGCCATAATCGTTGATACCTGTACGAGGAGAACGCTTGTGGACACGAACTGGATGGTCAAGGGCAAATGTCGTGACTTTCCCCCTGAGACCTTCTTCCCCAGCGACGGCGTCGGCGTCGAGGTGGCTCGCAAGATATGCGCAGACTGCACGGTGAAGTCCCCGTGTTTGGAATACGCCTTGGCTAACAGGATCGAGCACGGCGTCTGGGGCGGTGCCTCGGAGAGAGAGCGGCGGCGCATAGCCCGTCAGAGGCGCGGCCTGCATAGGATCGGCGCTTAAGCTCGAAATAGGGTCGGTCTCTGGGATCCAAAGAGACTGCCGTTTCCGACCAGTGACACTACCTCGCTACTTTGCGGGAGACGACTTTAAGCAGCTGTAAACCCGCCTCAGCGGTGAACAAACCTCTCGAAATTCGCTGCAGCAGATCAGTTCCCGCTGGACTCCTTGCGGATTCTTTCTTCGTGGGCTTTGAGCAGCTCGTCGAGTTGAGCAGGTGTAAGCGATAGACCCGCATCACCGCCAACTGCCTGGCTGGTCTGTGCCTGCGCAGCCAACGGGGTCTGGGCCACAGTCGGGGCTACCTGTGACGGGATCGCGGCTTGGGCTGACTGCTTATTCGCGGCGGCACGCGCCTCGTCCTCAGCTTCACTCTGAGCTTTTTTGAACTCGCGACCCGCCAAGCCCACGTTTCGGGCGATCTTGGGAAGCTGCGATCCTCCCACAAGAACGATTAAGGCCACGACGATCACTATCAGACCGTCTCCACCGAAAATGTCTGCAACCATGCTCTCAACTGTACTCCCGCTTCCCCACTATTTCGACCGTTATTGATCTAGCCCCTATCGTTTTTGGGTGATGGACCGCGAAACTCTCTTCGAATGCGTTGTCAACGTCAGCGAGGGTCGCGACCTCGAAGTAGTCGACGACATAAGCCGGGCGGGCGGCAACTGCACTCTCGACGTGCACTCTGATCCCCACCACAACCGGTCGGTGCTCACTTTGGCAGGCCCGCTTGACCTTTTGGCCAGCGCCGTGCGGCAGGTGGCGGCCGCCACCGTGGACAGGATCGACATCGCCAAGCACTCTGGGGTTCACCCGCGAATAGGGGCCTTGGACGTCGTCCCTTTTGTCGACCTCACAACTATTGTCAACGCCCTCGCAGAACCGCGCCGGGCTCGCAATCCGACTTCTACAGGGTCGACCAAGCAAGGCCAGGCCAGCCCGGGAGCCTGCGAGGAGCGGAACCGCTTTGCGATCTGGGCCGCAGAGAACCTGAGCCTGCCGTGCTTTTTTTACGGCGACGAGCGCTCGCTACCGGAGGTTCGTCGCTGCGCCTGGAACGGACTCATGCCCGACGTAGGTCCACTCCGCCCACACCCTACAGCCGGAGCGGCAGCAGTAGGGTGCCGCCCGCCTCTGGTCGCTTACAACGTATGGCTCGTCGACGCAGACCTCGACACTGCCAAGGCGATCGCAGCGTCGGTCAGGTCGACCGAAGTCAGGGCGCTTGGACTCCAGGTCGGCAACTCAGTACAGGTCTCGTTCAACCTCGTCCGCCCCTTGGTCCGCGGACCCGGCTTCGTCTACGACGCAGTAGCCGCTGTGACAGCTGTGTCGCGCGCTGAACTAGTCGGTTTGATCCCTCGCGACGTCCTAAGAGCCGAAGCACGTGCGCGATGGCAGGAACTGGATCTCTCAGAGGCAAAGACGATCGAGTCCCGCCTCGAAGAGGCGGGACTCGATGGGGGAAGGTTCGAACTCACCTGACAACGCGTGTCAGCCGGCGAATGCCGCCTTGGCCTCCAAAGTGCGGCGGCGGCGGATCTTGCGGCGCTCCCGCTCGCTCAAACCTCCCCAGATGCCAAACTTCTCCCCGTAGGTGACTGCATACTCGAGACATTCCTCGCGCACTACGCAACCGCGGCACACCTCTTTGGCCTCACGAGTGGAGCTTCCCCTCTCCGGGAAGAACAGATCGGGGTCGACGCCCATACAGTTAGCTTTGCGTTGCCAGGTCTGATGGGGTCCGCCAATCAGATTGACTATGTTGGTGACCACTGTCTCCTCGATTTCCGGCGCCCTAGGGTGTCCAACGTGGCAGGAACGCCAACAAATCTCCTACCCGTAACTACACTTCTGTAATACTGTTCGATACGGAAGAGGATATCAAGATTTTCGTCCGATTTTTTTCTCCAGTCGTCTTCGATCTGGGAGCCTGGAAGGTCTCCTCAAGAGGTCAGAATGGACTTGACCGCGTCCTCGGCGCCTTCGGCGACTAGGACGATCACCTCGTCTCCGGCTGCCAGCACAATGTCACCTCGAGGCACCACGACGCGTCGGCTGCGAACCACGGCGACGACGCTCGAATCCCTCGGCATACCCAGATCAGCTATGGCGCGGTCGACAGCTGGTGACGACGCGTCAAGGGTCACTTCCACCAAGCCGGCGCGGCCGTCTGCGAGGCTCATCAGCGGTACCAGCGTCCCTACGGACAGGGCCTCTTCCACGAGCGCCGTCATGAGGTGCGGCGTCGAAACCGCCACGTCGACCCCCCAGGTCTCGTTGAACAGCCAGATGTTCTTGGGGTGGTTGACCCTGGCGATCACCCTAGGGACTGCGAACTCCTGCTTGGAAAGCAGCGAGACGACTAGGTTGTCTTCGTCGTCTCCTGTGCAGGCAACGACGACGTCCGCTGAGTCGAACTCAGCCTGGGACAGGACGCTGACTTCGCACGCGTCGCCCGGAACCCACCTCCACCCTGTCTGGCCCGCCTGACGGCTCACGACCGCGTCGTCGACTTCGACGATCAGCACCTCGTGACCGTTGCGCGACAGGTCCCGGGCGATCGAACGGCCCACAACCCCCCCGCCGGCTATAGAGACTTTCATCGCCCTCCTTTGGCGACCGCGTCGGACATCAACTGTGCCCTCATGTCGTTGATGTGCTCGGTGCACACGGCCATATGAACGATGTCTCCTTCTTGGCCGACCAGACCAGGTTTAACCAGTTGGGACTGCACCCCTCTGGTAACCAGGACAGGTCGCCACCTGCCCCCGGACGCCAGCTCGACGACAGGCTTTCCACAGTGTGCTTCGAGGAGCGGAACTTCGACGAGGTTCACGGTCCCGGTCGGATCGGTCCACTCGGAACTGACCTCTCCCGGTATGAGCCTCCTGGCCACCTGGTCGACAGTCCAGCTGACTGTCGCAACCGTAGGAATGCCAAGACGCTGGTAGATGGCGGCCCTGCGCGGATCGTAGATCCGAGCAACGACATTGCCAACTTCGAAGCACTCCCGGGCGATCCGCGCGGTAAGGATGTTCGTGTTGTCGCCGCTTGTCACCGCTGCCACAGCTCCGGCCCGCTCGATTCCAGCCCTGCGAAGGTCGTCTTGGTCGAAGCCGAACCCGACCACCTGTTCGCAATCCCACTCGGGGACAAGCCGTCGAAAAGCTACGGGGTTCTTGTCGAGGACCGCTACGGTATGGTCCTCCCTGCGGAGTCTGCCGGCTAGTTCGCTCCCTACCCTGCCACAGCCGACGACAATGACGTGCACTTGGCAAGCTTAAGCGACATCCGGCGCCAGGGCGAACTCGCCACGCGCCCCAGGATCCATGGTCCCCTGCAGGACCCGCGTCGCCGGCCTCGGCTCAAGCGCTGCGTCGCTGGACCCGCTTGTGCTCCAAGAAGTCGACCAGTACGTAACCACCGAGGTTCTCAGGCGTCGTGTAGAAAGCCCGACCCCCGTTGATCTGGGTCATCCTCTCCACGAAACTGCGTAAATAGCCTGTTGCGTCGAGCATGAACGTGTTCAAGCGAATGCCGTCCCGGGTCAGCCTCGCCACCTCTTGGAGGGTCACCCTCACAGTCTCGGGTGTCGGCGGGTAGTCGAAGAACGGCTCACCGTTAGCGAGTATGTGGGCTGTTGGCTCGCCGTCGGTGATCATGATCACCTGCTTGGTCCCTGACTTTCCTGAAAGCATTCTCCTAGCAAGGACCAACGCGTGCTGCATGTTGGTTCCATATGTGTAATCCCAGGAGACTTCAGGCAGTGAGCTCGGCTTCAACTCTCTTGCCAGCTCGCCGAAACCGACCATACCGAGGAAGTCACGCGGGTACTGCCCGCTGATCAGGGACTGCAGCGCCATCGCCACCTTCTTGGCCGCGAGGAAATTCCCCCTCATCGGCATGGAGAGCGAAAGGTCGATGGCCAAGACCGTGGAGGACGAGGTCGAAGTCTCCGTCTGGTCCACTTCGAAATCCTCGGGCGCCAGGCGGACCGGCAACCCGGAACCCCCGCGACGCAAAGCGTTACGGACAGTTCGTTCTATCGAGAGGTTGAACGGGTCACCCCACTCGTAGGGCTTGGTTTCGAACGTCCGCTCGTGGCCGACTCCCAGCCGCTCTACCTGGTGACCACCGGAACGATCCTTCACGACCTTGGAGAAAAGCTCGGAAAGCGCGTTACGGCCGATCTTGCGCAAGCCACGCGGTGTCAGTTCGAGGCGCCCCCCTTTGGTATCCATCAAACCGGCCTCGCTCAGCTGACGCGCCATGCGAGCCAGCTGTTCCAGCGATCGTGCGGCATCGTCGCCGACAAGTTCCCGTGCCTTGTCTATGTCCACCTCGGCGAGAGCCCCCGGGTTCGAAGCGGTGGTGAGCATCGACTCGAGGCTGTCGAGATCACCGAGGTTGTTGAGCACCGAGGCGGCGCCTGTCAGGTCGAGCGGATCGCCCCCGCGGAAGCTGTAGCCGCTTTCCCATCCCGAGTCGGGGAACGCTCCTCGCAGGTTTCCTCTCAGGCGTTCCACTTGCCACCTGAGGTCCATGTCCTCTAGCAACGCGTCCGACAGACGCTGCAGTTGTGCTCTTTGCTCTGGTGTCATCGAGTTGAGCAGCTGGGACATGGCCGCCATCTGGCGTGCCATCTGTTCGAGCAGCTCGTCCAGGGTCGCCGGGTCGCCCGGGAACATGTCACCGTAGCGGGCCATGAAGTCCTCGAAGTCGGCCGTGGTATCCCGACCCGTCGAGCGCGCCTCGATCATCTGGTTGAGATGATCGAACATCTCCCTCATCCGCTGCAGCGACTCAGCCGACATGTCAGACATCGCCTCGGACATCTGGTTGAAATGACTCTGCAGGACCTGGGATCGCAGCTGTTCTACTAGATCCTCGAAGCTCTGCTGCGCCGAGGAACTCGTCCAGTCGTAGTCCTGAAGGGACCGGATCTGACCCGGCAGGTCAGGAGGCAGAAGGTCCAAGGCGATCGACCGCTCCACGATCGCCTCGTCGCTCACGCCGGCTCTGCGCTGGTCTCCGGAACCTTCCGCCCCCTCGCGGGCTGCGTCGAGCGCCTTCCTCTCGGTTTCCACGATTTCTTTCAGCTTCTCAGCAACGTCTGCGAACGGCTCGCCCAAGTCGTGCTTGTCGAGCAGCTCAGCCTTACGCTCCCTCAGCTTTTGAAGGATGTCACGCAACCCTTCCACCCGCCGGCCGTTTCGGTCGGTGAAGCCGCGTTGCAGAAGTCTGTGAAGCGCCTGGTTCAGGTCCCCGTGGAAGAGGAGGTCGTCGCTGAGCTGTGCAAAGACGTCGTCCGCGTCGAAGTCGAACCCGGTCTGGGTTCCGTCCCAGCGGGAGTAGGTGAAGCCGACCACAGCCAGCTACCGGGCCCTGTAGAGAGAGCGGGAACCGGCCTGGTCCTTGTTGAGCCGCTTCGTTAGGTGCATCCCCTCCAAGACGAACTCCGCCCCCGAGGCTATGACCGAAGCCGACTCGCTCCCCTCGATCGAGCTCACCGCAGCAACAGCTTCTCGGAGGCCGGGGAAGTCCCCGAGGGCCTCGACGAGCTGCGAAGCGGTCACGTCGTCACCGCTGTGGAGCACCTGTCCGCCTTCGAAATCGGCGCTCACCGCCTTGAGCCGGTCGGATGGTACCGATGAACGGAACACGCTGACCACTGCCTGCGCTATCAACGCTTCCACCACGTGGCTCTCGCGGCTGTCGTCGATGGAGTCCAACTCCACCTTCCCGAGCGTCGATGCCGCCAACGACTCAAGGTCTGCGATCCGAGGAGCCGCGTCCAGCTCCCCGAGGCGCAGGGCCCTGCGAAGCGCGCTCGCCACCATGATCTCGTAGTTGGCTACGCTCAAGCGCACCGAGACGCCCGACCTTTGGTTGATATGCGGACTCTGACGCGCCAGTTGCGTAAGCGTGGCAACTATCTCCGACATGAACTCGGGAACCTTCAAGGAGACACCCGGAACCTTCGCGTTGGTTGCCTCCTGTCCGACGACGGCCATCTCCGCCGCCACGTCCAGTGGGTAGTGAGTTCGGATCTGAGACCCGAAACGGTCCTTTAGCGGGGTGATGATCCGTCCGCGATTTGTATAGTCCTCCGGGTTAGCGGAAGCCACCAGCAGCAGGTCGAGCGGCAGTCGGATCTTGTAGCCTCGAACCTGTATGTCGCGCTCTTCGAGCACGTTGAGCAGGCCGACTTGGATACGCTCAGCAAGGTCGGGGAGTTCGTTGACGGCGAAGATCCCCCGGTTGGTACGAGGCACGAGCCCGTAGTGCAAAGTGAGCTCGTCTGAGAGGTAGCGACCTTCGGCAACCCGGATCGGGTCCACCTCGCCGATCAGGTCCGATATGGACGTGTCAGGAGTAGCGAGCTTCTCGCCAAAACGCTCGTCTCTGTGAACCCATGTGATCGGACAGTCGTCTGCCTTCTCGGCAACGAGGTCCCTTGCGTACCTGGAGACCGGACGGTAGGGATCGTCGAGGATTTCCGAACCCGCCACGATCGGGATCCACTCGTCCAGCAGCCCTGTGAGAGAACGGATTATTCTTGTCTTGGCTTGGCCCCGCTCGCCGAGGAAGATGACGTCGTGACCCGCAAGGAGGGCGTTCTCGAGCTGGGGTAGCACCGTGTCCTCGTATCCGACGAGGCCGTCGACGATTTGAGCCCCGGAACGGAGACGAGCCGCGACGTTGCGGCGGATCTCCTCCTTGACCGGGACGGACTCCCACCCGCTTCGCCTTAGCTCTCCTAGTGTTACCGGCCTGGACGTCATGCGACCCAAGCTACCCCTACCACGGGCTAATGATGCCGTCGCTTCCCCAGCCACCCCCGGGTTCGCTAAGGACGGTCAGCCGGTGTACGAGGCAGCTGCCAAGCGCCGCCGGCGCTGGAACGACAGCCTGGCGAAGATCGATTCCCGGGTTTTGGATTTCTTGATTCTCGGCTTGGACTGCCCGTTAGGTCGGGATCCAACCGGCTGGTAGGTGCGCTGCCCCAACTCCAACTCGGGAGTCGCCATCCGGCTCAGCTTCCGCCTCGCCTGGGAAGCGATGAGGTTCCTGTCTGCGCTCGACATTCCGAACAACACTCCGACCATCTCGCGGGCCTGGGCGGACGCCACTTCGAGGCGTAGAGCCGGCATCCCCTCGGTGACGGTTGCTCTCAAGACGGTCACCATCTCCAAACTGAGCGTCAAACCGTCTCGGACGCCGTCTGTCGGCGTCAAGGTGCCTTCGTGGTAGGAGGAGTAGATCCGCTGGATCTCCCGGCACAGACCTAGGCTGAAGGCAACGTCGTCCTCTTCCACGAGCTTGAATCCGTGAGGCTCGACCGTCGGTTCTAGGGGCTTTGGCTCGCTTAGCTGTAGCACTTGGCTGTCTCCGAAATCACTCAGGCCTATGTCGTAGTCTTAGCGAGGTCCGTCTCGGACGGAGCTACCCGCTGCGAGGTGTTTCGGCTTTTATCCGCCCATCCTTGAGTCTAAGGGCCTCAGAAGCCGCCTACCGAGGCCGCCACCGGGGCCCACTCCCAGGTCTCTGAGTCGGACCACAACCCGTCCAGCTGGTAGAAGTCGCGGGCCTCTTCCAGCATGGCATGGACCACGAAAGTCCCGAAGTCCATGAGAACCCATCGGGCGTCGGCGAGACCTTCGACACTGATCGGTCCGCCACCCCCGAGCGCCTTGACCCTCTCTTCGACCGCTTCCGCTATCGTCCGGACTTGCCTGGAACTGGTGGCGCTCGTTATGACGAACGCGTCGGCTATACCAAGGGCCTTCCCCACCCCTAGGACCACAGTGGATTCACCGCCTTTCTCGTAGCACGCCTTAGCCGCTTCAAGGCACAGCTGCTTCACGGTCGGTTCTTCCAAAACTCTCACCTCTCTACCGTAGGGGCAACCAGCCCTGTGCGCAGGGTCAGGGACTGCGTCGAGCTGCTCGGGGCCGGCTGGGACCCTCCCGACCCGGAGGGACTTTCCAGCCATTGCAGCCCGAGTATCACGACTGTAGCGACGAACAAGACGAGGAGCACCACGAGGACTGCCATCATCTCCCTGAAGCGGCGGCGGCGGCGCCGACGGCGAGCCGAGCGCACACCGACCCCGGGTTGGTCGACACCGGATCGTGCGCTTGGGGGTTCAACCGCTGCGGTCACGTCGGAACTGCCGGCGATGGTCTCCGCTCGTGGGCCGCCGAGCGATCCCTGCGATAGAACGTCACGGCGGACCGTCAGCATCCTCCACCACAATACATGCCTCTACGTCGCAGCAGCTCCACCCCTTTTGCCGGTATTAGGTAGTCGAGCGGCCGGCCGTCTCGTGCCCGTTCACGCAGGTCTGTGCTCGAGATCTCCAGGTTGGGTACCTCAACGGTCTCGACGCGCCACCCAGAATCGTCGAGACCGCTCGGTGAGGGCGAACCGGGACGGTTGACGACTACGAGACACGCAAGGTCGCGGATCTCTTGCCAGCGGTCCCAGCTCTCGAGCGACGAAGCGACGTCCCAGCCGACGATCAGGTAGAGATCCGGCATAGGGTCTGCGCGCCGTAGTTCGCGAAGTGTGTCCACCGTGTAGGACGGCCCACCCCGATCGATCTCCGTTCGGCCAACCTCTAGTCCCTCGACTCCATCTACGCAGGCCTCCACCAGTGCCAGCCGGTCAAGGGGCGGGCTTAGCGACCTCGAGCCCACCTTCTGCCACGGCTCGTTCGCGACCATCAGGACGACCCGATCTAGATTCAAAGCGTCGCGGCAGTTGACAGCCGCTACGAGATGGCCGACGTGGATCGGATCGAACGTCCCACCGAGGACTCCTACACGCTGGGCCATCGCCACCGAAGGCTACCTTCTCGGCGGGGTCGCCTAGAAGAACTTAAGGTTGACCCGGCCAACCAGGCGATGTTCGCGTTGCCAAGGGTCGGAGTTTCGGCCACTCTGGATGGCATGCCCAATCGATCTACGTGGAGCCCGGACAGCTGGAGAACCCGACCGGCAGGCCAGCAACCCGACTGGCCCGACGCGTTCGCCTTGGACCGGGTGCTCAAGGTCATCTCGTCCATGCCCCCCCTCGTGTTCGCGGGCGAGGCGAGAAGCCTGACTTCGAGCCTTGCGGAGGTCGCTGCCGGCAGAGCCTTCCTCTTGCAGGCGGGTGACTGCGCCGAGTCGTTCAACGACTTCACTGCTGACAGTATACGCGACAAATTGCGGGTGATACTGCAGATGGCAGCCGTTCTCACCTACGGGTCTGGAGTGCCGGTGGTGAAGGTCGGGCGGATCGCCGGCCAGTTCGCTAAGCCCCGCAGTTCCACCACCGAGTTGGTCGACGGTAAGGAGATCCCCAGCTTTCGAGGTCACCTTGTCAACGATGACGCCCCTACTTTGGCCGCCAGGATCCCCGACCCGAACCGGCTTCTCGACGCCTACCACCAGTCGGCCTCGACGCTCAACCTCCTCAGGGCGTTCACCAAGGGTGGGTTCGCCGACCTGTCGCAGGTCCACAACTGGAACAGGGAGTTCGTCGCCCAAAGCCCCGGTGGGCGAAAGTACGAAGCTCTCGCGTCGGAGATCGAACGGGCCCTGCAGTTCATGCGCGCATGCGGTGTCGACCTCTCCGCGGGGACGCTTCGCGAAGTCGAGTTCTGGACCAGCCACGAAGCCCTGATACTCGGCTTCGAGGAAGCCATGACAAGGCGCGACTCGCTGACCGGGGACTGGTATGACACATCGGCACATCTCCTGTGGGTAGGCGAGCGCACCAGAGAAGTCGGCGGAGCTCACGCTGATTTTCTCTCCGGCATTTCGAATCCGATAGGAGCGAAAGTGGGCCCCTCAGCCACACCGGAGGAGTTGGTGGCTCTGTGCGACAAGCTGGATCCCGACCGGATTCCCGGCCGCCTGGTGCTGATAGCCAGGATGGGGGTCGCCAAGGCAGCGGGTCGCCTGCCGGAGCTGATAGGCGCCGTCAGAGACTCAGGACATCCCGTCGTGTGGACCTGCGACCCCATGCACGGCAACACCTTCGTCGGCTCCGGAGGACGAAAGACCAGGCATCTCGACCACATCATGGGCGAGATAGGAGAGTTCTTCGAGGTGTGCCGGCGGGAGGGCACCTGGCCTGGGGGGATCCACATCGAGCTCACCGGCGATGACGTCACGGAGTGCCTTGGCGGTACAGAAGAGGTCCTCGAAGACCAGCTCGAGTTGCGTTACACCACCACTTGTGACCCCCGACTCAACGGTGGGCAGTCACTGGACCTCGCCTTTCAGGTGGCTGAGCTCCTCCGAACCTGAGGGGGAAGCACCCAAAGCAACCGCTGAGCGCAATTGTTGATAATGTCGATCAACATTTGATAGATTCGTGCCGTGGAGCACTCAAAGATCGACCCTGACTTGGAAGCCGACATAGCGAAGTTCGAGGAGCTATTGGCGGCCCACCTCTCCGGCACCGTCGACGACGACGCCTTCAGAGTGTTCCGACTCAACAACGGTGTGTACGGTCAACGCCAGGGCGGGCACAACCAAATGGTGAGGTTGAAGCTTCCCTACGGGAATGTCACCGCCGGGCAGCTCGAAGTCCTCGCTGACGTCTCCGAGCGCTACAGCCGCGGCTGGGGGCACATCACGACCCGTCAGAACGTCCAGTTCCATTTCGTGCAGCTCGAGAGGGTCCCAGAGATGCTGAGGGAGCTCGCCGGAGTGGGACTGACGTCGCGAGAGGCCTGCGGGGACACCGTGCGTAACGTCATGGGATGCCACCTCGCGGGGGCGTGCCCCTTCGAAGTACTCGACATCAGCCCCTGGGCCGAGGCGACCTTTCGGCACTTCTTGCACCACCCCTACGCCCAGCGGCTGCCACGCAAGTTCAAGATCAACTTCTCCGGGTGCGCCACGGACTGCGGACAGGCGATGTTCAACGACGTCGGCGTCGTAGCGGTCGGCCGGCCCAAGGACGACGGGACTGTCGAAGCGGGGTTCCGTGTCTTCATCGGCGGCGGCTTGGGGGCCAACCCGCACCCAGCGCAGGCTCTCGAAGAGTTCACTGCGAGGGAGGATCTCCTCCCGACGATAGAAGCTGTCCTTAGAACTTTCGACCACTTCGGGAACAGGTACAACAAGCTTCGCGCCCGCCTCAAGTGGCTGGTCGACGAGATAGGCGCTGACGAACTGCGCCGGCGTGTCCTGCGCGAACGGCTGCTGCTCATAGCCTCCTCAAGCTGGCCTGGCGGCATACCGCGCATTGTGGAGGAGCTAGGCGACAGCCCCGCAGGAATGACCTCGACGAACCCGGTCACTCCCGTCGGTACCGCGGTAACTCTCAGGACCTCCCGAACGGCCAGTCCCTACCAGCGATGGGAGTCCACCAACGTCGTCGTCGGGGTCGCCAAGGGGACGGTCAGCGCCGTGGCCCACGCACCGCTCGGGGACGTCACCGCCGCGCAGTTCAGAGCGCTGGCTGCGATAGTCAGGAACTTCGGAGTGCACATCCGCGCGACCAACCGCCAGAACCTGGCGATCAGGGGCCTGAGCGCCGAACAGCTGCCGGACCTCTACGAGGCTCTGGATGCGATCGGCATGGCCGCTCCCGGGGCGGAGCTCGCCAGGGACGTCGTGTCATGCCCCGGAGCTGACACCTGCAACCTTGCCGTCACGCAGAGCAGGGGTCTGGCCCAGGACATCTCCCGGGCCCTTGAGGAGGCCGGTCTCGCCGACGTCGGAGGCGTCCGCATCAACATTTCGGGCTGCACCAACAGCTGCGGCCAGCATCACATAGCGGATATCGGCTTCCACGGGGCGGAGCGGCGCTCTCACGGCCGATCCGCCCCCGGGTATCAGCTTCTTCTCGGAGGCCACGTCGGCAACACGGAGATCGAATTCGCCCAACGCGCTTTGCGTGTCCCTGCCAAGGCGGCAGCCGAAGCCGCCGTTCGCGTGGTCGCCAAGTTCGCCGAGGAGCGTAACCCCGGCATGTCGTTCCAGGACTGGCTCAGCGCAGCCGGCGGGGCCAAGGCCGTGTCAAAAGACCTTGCGGACCTTGACGAGTGGCCAACCCCGGAGGAGCGACCAGACTTCTACGTAGACTTCGACGAGACGGGACCCTATACAGCCGACGTCGGCGCCGGGGAATGCGCTGCCGGCTGATTCGCGCTATTCGCCGGCCACCCTAATTCCCTAAACTCCGGCCACGGCCGGCCGATGTTCACAAGAGTGGGTTCCTGGACGGCTGCGTACACGCAGAATCATCGCCCGGAAGCGTCTAACGCTCGCGGAAACGCCCGGGATAGTCCCACGACGACGAGGCGCCGGTTGCGTTTCGTCGTGCTCGTCGCCGTCGTCGTCGTCTCGGCTGGTTTCGCCCGCCTTGCACCGGGCGCCTACGCCGTCTCCCCGAGTAACGCCAGCGCTACATCCATCCCGGCCACGACCGCAGGGCCGACGACCACGACAACCCTGCCCGCGGTCATCCTTGACCCGCTACTGTCGCAGGTGCAAGGCGACCTCTACCGGCTGAGCGCCATCGCCGACTTCCAGCCCGCCCTCTCATTGGTCTCGCAGGCCCGCTCAGTGCTCGCTCTGGCGAACACAAGAGCCAGCTCGGCGCTTTCGGCTCTCAAAGCCGCCCAAAACGCCCAGACCCGGTCCGCCACCAACGAAGCTGTCGCTGCTGAGCGCCTCCGCGAAATAGCTCTCGGCGCTTACGTCGGGGCTGCCGGGCCGGTGGCGGGATCCGCAGCGCCCGCCTCGACTGCCGGGGATGCCAGCCAGGGCCCTTCGTCCTGGACTGCTCAGAGCGCTATGAGCGCGATCGACGCCCAGGAGATGCTCGTAATCGTAGGACAACAGGCCCAAGCTGACTATGCCAAGGCCGTCGAAGCGGCAAAGCTGTCCGCATCGACGGTGGCCGATGCGCAACAGTCCCTGATGTCTGCTCGCAAGGTCGCCGGACACGGCCAAAGCCTCCTAGACGCAGCCCTGGGGACTCTAAGCCTGGTAGAGAAAGCAGCGACGACGCCTGCCACCGCTTCAAGCCCACCGCTCCCCGACCTTGGCGGACCGGCCTCGTCGGGCCCGACGAACGCCGCTCCCAGTCCGATAGTCCCCCACGCTCCGCTGCCCCCGCCTGTCCGGACCGCTACCCTCTCGAGCTCCCAAACCGTCGACAACCCTCCGACGCCACGCTCGCCGGACATCCTCGGGACGCCTGTCCTGACAGCCAGCGAGCTCGCAGCCTGGTACACGAGCACCGGCCACCATGCTGACACCACCGTGCCGATCTCCCAGATCACCGGCTTTTACGCCCAGTGGGGTTCGTCGCTCGGCGTCCGAGACGACCTCGCCTTCGCTCAGTCGATCGTGGAAACTGGCTACTTCTCGTTCCCCGCCGGCGGTCAGCTCGTAAGCACCGACAACAACTTCGCTGGTATAGGAGCGTGCGACAGCTGCGCTACCGGGATGAACTTCCCGGACGCGAACACGGGGGTAGAGGCCCAGCTCGAGCTGCTCTACCAGTTCGCCACCAAAGATCCGCTGCCAGCGGGAACCACCAACGTGGTCGGAGGCACCTCGCTGAGCGGGTGCTGCAAGACTTGGGTACAGCTCGCTGGGCACTGGGCGACGAGCCCGGTGTATGGCCAGTCGATCATGACCGTGTATGACAGCATGCTCAAATGGGTCATTCCCCGCCGGGAGGCCTCGGCCGGCATCCCCACACCCACCCCACCGGCCTAAGCCCTAACACGCCAGCGGCACCTACCCTGGGGCGGGAGTGCCGCAGGAGGGGCAGAACCTCGCACCTGGAGCGAGCTCGGTGGCGCACTGCGAGCAGTGCGCCACAGCCGGAGCGAGCGACGTACCGCACGACGAGCAGAACCTAGCCCCCTGGGGGTTCTCCGCCGCGCAACCGGGACAGCTGACCCCCGGAGGGGCCATAGCAGTTCCGCACGACGAGCAGAACTTCGCTCCCTGGGGGTTCTCCGCTGCGCAAGCAGGACACTTCGAGGTCGCAGACGCGGCGCTAGCGGAGACGGTGGCCGCCTGCGCAGCGTACCCTGGCCCGCCGCCTGCGAAACCAGGACCGCTCGGCAGCGTCGGAGGGGCAGCCTGGGGTGCGGCGGCTGCCTGGCCTCCCATCCCGAGACCAGCAGCTAGGAACGCTCCGCCGACAGCGCCGCCTCCCTGCGCCATTCCAGCCCCTGCGCCGAGGGCCATCTCACCGGCAGCGTACTGGTTGAAGCCACCGGCGAGCCTGGAGTAGGCGGTGTCCTTGGCAAGGGTCTTGAGCTGGGCTTCGTCCTCGGCGGACAGGTTTATGTCGAAATTTCCCATCCGCACAAGCTGCACGCCGTAGCTGGCGAGCTGTTCGTTACCCGCCGACACCACCTCCTTCTCGATGTCAGGGGTGTAGGCGGACAAGCCGAGGATCGGCCAGCCGTTACGTACGATCTGAACGGTCATGTGGGTCCGCAGTACTTTGAGCAGCTGATCGCTCATCCAGCCCGTCACTGCGTCGTTGTCGGCGACGTTCACCGTGCCTACCAGGTTGGTGATCAAAGCCACCGGATCGACGACTTTCATCGAGTAGTCGCCAAAGACGCGAAGGGTCACGATCATCCCGGTCTGAGGGTCCTGGACGTCGTCGATGCGCCCACCGAAAGTGTTGCGAGGGTACTCCCGGGTGCCGACGAAGTACAGCTCCGCCCGGTAGGCGTTACCGCCGGTAGCGAAGTCGATAAGAGCCCCCAGGCCCGGCAGCTCGTCGGCTTGTATCTGATGGCGCCCCGGACCCATCGTCGCGACGACCTTACCTGTGTTGACGAACACTGCCATCTCGTCGGCGTTGACGATAGCCCTGGTCATCTTGCGGATCGTCTCGTCAGGCCACTTGAACACGATCTGACCTTTGCGGTCGTCGGGTACAGCGATGAACTCCCTGTCGAATAACGCCATCAACACCCTCCATCTGTCTGGCTCTTCGGCTGTCTGCCAGCTCGTCGCCTCAACGAGACGACAGCTAGATACGATACTCATACTTCGGATCCTTCGGAGTCCTTTGGCGGGGTAGCGACCCTGTTCCCACCGGCCCGGTTTCGAACGCGAAGATGGCAGCTTGGAGATCATGCGGGCGACTCTGTTTGGGGTCCGCCGCGCCGCTACCGGTATGCTGACACCCTTGACGCCGGTAAGTGCCCCAAGGCTCGGCGCTGGCGGGGGCGTAGAGCCGTCCCAGAGGTTTTTCACTGAACTAGAAAATCAAGACGCCGAAAGGAACCGTGCCTGTGACCGCAATCTCCCCTACCCGTTTCGAATCCCCGGGGGCTGTCCGTGAAGGTCTCGCGTCGGTCTCCTACCTCGCGAACGAGGGGATCGCCGGCGTCGTCTTCCTTGCCGAGCGGCTCGGAAAGCCGGTCCTCGTGGAAGGACCGGCGGGTACCGGCAAGACACAGCTCGCCAAATCGGTCGCTGAGATGACAGGTTCGAGACTGATACGCCTGCAGTGCTACGAGGGCCTTGACGAGTCCAAGGCGCTCTACGAGTGGAACTACAAGAAGCAGCTTCTTCGCATCCAAGCCGAGCGGGTCACCCAAGCCGGCGGCGAGACCTGGAGCGACATAGAAGACGACATCTTCTCAGAGCCGTTCTTGATGACGCGACCGCTGCTCGAAGCGATCCGAGCTAAAGACCCAGTCGTCTTGCTCATCGACGAAGTAGACCGCGTCGAGGTCGAGACAGAAGCCCTTCTGTTGGAGATCCTCTCAGACTACCAGGTGTCCATCCCAGAGCTCGGGACTGTCGAAGCTACACAGATCCCTCTCGTGTTCCTTACGTCGAACAACACCAGGGAGCTGTCCGAAGCTCTCAAGCGTCGCTGCCTCTTCCTCCACATCGACTACCCAGACGTCGAACGCGAGAAGCAGATCGTCCTCACTCGGGTTCCTGGGATAACTGACTCACTAGCTGACCAAATCGTGAGGATCGTCAGGTCCATCCGGGGCTTGGACTTGAAAAAGGCCCCGTCGGTGTCGGAGACCCTGGACTGGGCGCGAACTCTCGTGCTCCTGGGAATCCAGTCCGTAGACAGCCAGACTGCGACCGAAACCCTTCACATCCTGCTCAAATACCAGACCGACATCGACAAGGCCGCCAAGGACCTGGCCGGCTCGTCGAACTCGCAGCGGTAGACGAAAGTGGACGCCACAGAGCAGGGGCTCCCGGAGGGAAGCTCGGCGGGCATACTGGAATCGGTGTCGGGGTTCGTCAGCGAGCTCCGCAACGCTGGGATTCCTGTAAGCCTCACCGAGAACCTGGACGCCGTCGAAGCTCTGCGTCACGTTCCCTTAGAGGACCGCGACGCCTTCAAGTACGCCCTCGCCGCGACGATGGTGAAGAACAACGCGCACTGGAAGACTTTCGAAACGGTCTTCGAGGTGTACTTTTCGCTTCGGGGCCGGGAGTACCGTATCGGCGGCGCCGATGGGCCCGACGACACCGACGACCTGCTCAGCTCGCTGATAGGTTCGGCGCAAGGTGACGGACAAGGGTCCGCTGAAGGTCTCACCCAAGAGCAGCTTGCGGAGATGCTCCTGCGGGCGTTGATGGACGGGAACGACTCGATGCTCAGAGCGATCGCCAGGACGGCGGTATCGCGTTTTGCGGGCATGGAACCGGGACGTCCGGTCGGTGGCACCTACTACCTCTACAGAACTCTCCGCCAGCTGGACCTCGAAGCTGTCATGGCGAAGATGATGGAGCAGGCGGGTAGCGCGAACCCTGAGCGCTCCGACCTGGAGGAGAGGCTCACCAGGGAAGACTACGAGCACAGGATCGACGCTCTCCGCAGGGAAATCGAGGCGGAGATACGCCGGCGGCTAGTGGCAGACAGGGGTGCGCAGGCCGTGGCGAAGTCCGTCCGCAAGCCGCTACCCGAGGACGTCGACTTCATGCACGCAAGCCGAGAAGAGCTCGCCGCGCTGCGCAAGGCGATCACTCCTTTGACCCGCAAGCTCGCGGTGCGCCTAGCGCGCAAGCGGCGTCACGGACGTAAAGGACCGCTCGACTTCCGCAGCACCGTCCGGCACTCCTTGTCCTACGGCGGGGTTCCCGCAGATCCGAGGTTTCGATATCCGCGGCCGTCCAAGCCGGAGATAATGGTCATCGCCGATATTTCTGGTTCGGTGGCGGCGTTCGCTCGTTTCACCTTGCAGATGGTGTACGCGATCAGCTCCCAGTTCTCCAGGGTACGGTCGTTCGTGTTCATCGACGGCATCGACGAGGTGACCGACTATTTCAAGCAGACAGAGGACATCTCCGCTGCCATCGCCCGGATCAACTCCGAAGCCGACGTCATCTGGGTGGACGGCCACTCCGATTACGGGCACGCGTTCGAGGTTTTCTGGGACCGCTGGGGCCGGGACGTCAATCCCAAGACGACGGTGCTCCTGCTCGGCGACGCCCGGAACAACTACCACGCCTCCCAGACCTGGGTTCTGGCCGAGATAGCCAAGAAGGCCCGACACTTGTACTGGCTCAACCCTGAGCCCCGCTCCTACTGGGACACCGGGGACTCGATAGTCGGCCAGTACAGCGCCCACTGCGACGGCGCCTACGAATGCCGTAACCTCAAGCAGTTAGAGCGGTTCGTGGAGCAGCTCGGCTGAGGTTAGGGCCTGACCTGACCGGAACCTTCGACGAGGTACTTGTAGGTGGTCAGCGAGGCCGCTCCCATCGGTCCCCGGGCGTGGAGCTTCTGGGTGCTGATCCCTATCTCAGCACCGAAACCGAATTGTTCTCCGTCAGTGAAGCGGGTGGAGGCGTTGACCACGACGCAGGCGGCGTCGACCTCGGCTTGGAAGCGTCGTGCGCTGGCGAGGTCGGACGTGACTATCGCCTCGGTGTGGCCGGAACCGAACCGGCCGACGTGGGCGATAGCCTCGTCGACGCTGGCGACTACCTTGACCGCCAGCGTGAGATCGAGGAACTCCCGTTCGTAGTCCTCGACGGTAGCGCTCGCCACCCTGGTGGTCCCTAGGATCGACCTGGTCGTCTCGTCACCGCGCAGCTCCACGTCGTGAAGGAGCGGGTCCACCAGAGTTAGGAACTCCGCTGCGACACTGCGGTGCACGAGTAGCGTCTCCGCAGCGTTGCAGACGCTCGGCCGCTGGGTTTTCGCGTTGACGATGATAGCGCAGGCCATCTCCAGGTCGGCCGACTCGTCGACGTACACGTGGCAGTTACCGTCACCGTCGATGACGTAGGGAACCCGGCAGTGCTGCTTCACCTCCGCTATAAGCGACGGACCACCCCGGGGTATCAGGCAGTCGATGACACCGTCCAAAGCGAGGAAGTCCTTCACCGTCTCGCGCGAAGGATCCTCGACGAGTATGAGGGCGTCCTCGGGTAGGCCTACCTCACGATAGGCTGATCTCATCGCCGCCGCTATGACCATGTTGGTCCTCAGCGCTCCCGAGCTTCCGCGCAGAAAGGCGACGTTACCCGCTCTCAGGCAGAGTGCAGCTGCGTCGGCTGTCACGTTGGGTCGGTTCTCGTAGATCACCGCGACAACGCCGAGGGGGACCCTGACCCGGCGGATCTGCAAGCCGTTGGGCCTGACCCAGCCGTCGAGAACCTCGCCGAGACAGTCCGGGGTGGCGGCCAAGGCTCGCAGCCCGGCCGCCATAGCCGCGACCCGTCGGGGGTTGAGGGCCAGCCTGTCGACTGTCGTGTCGGTCTGCCCCGCCTCCCGCGCGGCTGCGATGTCGGCTTCGTTGGCGGCGAGAATGTCGTCGCATGCACGTTCCAGCTCGTCGGCGGCGCACTCGAGCCCACGATCGCGTGTCCCCGATGGCGCTGACGCCACGATCGTCGCTGCAGCTTTAGCTCTGCCCCCCAGTTCCACGAGTTCGCGCACGACCATAGCGCAAAGCTAGCGCGCACATCTCCGCCGGTAGAGCCCTAACCTGTATTGCGTGGCCGGTTTGCTTCCCACCCTCGAGCTTGCCCTTAAACGCCTCGGAAGTCGCTGGTAGCTGCCGGTGCCCTGGTCGAACCGAAAAGCCCGACGGGCAGCAGAGCGCAAGGCCCAGATAGACCCATGGGGTTACCCGGAACCCTGGCGGGGCTTGCTCACCCGCCTGATCGACGCCGGGGAACGCTTCGACTCTGCCCTCGAAGCCTGGCCGGACGGCCCCACACGGGACCGTCTCAACGAGATATCGCCTCGCCTTCACGCTCAGATGGACGGGATCGTGCCTGCGATCCAGCGAGCCGCTACCTTGACATCGCGCACCCCCGGTCTACCCGCCGCGCCGGGACCGACCGCAGCCCAGCTGAGCGCTTCGATGAAGCGCATCCAGGCGGACCGGGCTCGCCTGGGCCCCGGCGCAGGGGCCGCCATCGCCAGCTTGGATCGCGAGGAGGCGTCTGTCGCCGCGTCGCTGCGAGCAGCGAGAGAAGCTGAAGCTGTATCGCAACGGCTGGTGGGTGCCGTTCGCTCGGCGGTCGAACTCGTCGAGCAGTCGGCCGCCGAGGTGGTGGCCCTCTCCGTGGAATCATCCCTCGGGGAGACCTTTTCCAGCCAGCTCACCGATAGCCTCGACGAAGTCTGCGACGAGATCGCCTCGTTGAGCACCGCCTTGGAGCCGGCCGGACCTACAGCAGTCCGCCCAACGTCGTAGCATGTCGTCCATGAACGTGCTCGACCTTTTCCGCAAGCGCCTCCGGTACTTCACCGCCAAGACCAACAGCCGCTTCGAGGAGAGAGCCGACCCGAAGATTCAGCTGGAGCAGGCGATAGCCGAGGTCCAAGACCAGCACCGTCGCCTGGTCGAGCAGGCAGCCAACGTCGTGGCGAACCACAAGCAGCACGAGCTTCAGCTCAACCGGGCCCTCGAAGAGATCGAGAAGATGAACCTGTCCACCAGGCAGGCCCTGACGATGGCCCAGCAGGCCGAGCAGGCAGGGGACATGGCGAAAGCCAACGAGTACAACCAGACAGCGGAAGCTTTCGCCAACCGGCTGGTTGCCGCCGAGAACCACGTCAACGAGCTAAAGACGCTGAGCTTGCAGTCAGCCCAGGCAGCCGACCAGGCGCGTACCGCGGTTCAGCAGAACGCCTTGGCGCTCCAGCAGAAGCTCGCCGAACGTCAGAAGCTGATGTCCCAGCTGGATCAGGCGAAAATGCAGGAGCAGCTGAACAAGGCCATGAGCTCCCTGAGCGACACGGTCGACCAGACGGCCCCGTCCCTCGACCAGGTTAGGAACAAGATCGAGGCGAGGTACGCCAAGGCGATCGGCACTTCGGAGCTGACCGGTCAGACGGTCGAGTCGAGAATGCTCGAAGTTCAACAAGCCGCGCTCGGGTCGGAGGCGAAAAGCCGCCTTGACGCTATCAGAGCTCAGATGCTCGGCCCGTCTCAGCCGGCGACCGGTGAGCTCTCAGGCCAACCCGGCACCGCCGCGTTGGGGACAGGAGCTCCCGAGCGCCTAGAGGCAGGGATCCCGGCGCCCTCCCAGACGCAGGCGCAGCCAGATGCTCCAAAAGTCGACGTCCCCCCGCCGGCTTGAGCGCCAGCCGGTCAGCTGGCCTTCTCGTCGTGTCCGCCGAACTCCTTCCGCATAGCCGAGAGCAGCTTGTCGGCGTAGTCGGCCTCGCCTCTAGACGAGAACCTCTCGAACACGGCTGAGGACAGCACGTGCGCTGGTACCGCCTCGTCGATCGCCGCCATCAGCGTCCAGCGGCCCTCCCCCGAGTCCGAAACCCGTCCAGCGAAACTGGACAGCTCCGGGTCGGCTGACAGGGCGTGTGCTGTCAAGTCCAAAAGCCAGGAGGAGATGACGCTTCCACGCCTCCAAACCTCGGCTACAGCAGCGGTGTCGATGTCGTACATGTAGTACTCGGGATTGGCGAGCGGTGTCGTCTCGGCGTCCGCCTCGGCCGCTGCGCGCTTGCCGACATTGGCCTTGTGCAAGACGTTGAGGCCCTCGGCGTAGGCCGCCATCACTCCGTACTCGATGCCGTTGTGGACCATCTTCACGAAGTGACCGGCGCCGTTGGGCCCGCAGTGCAGGTAGCCGCGTTCTGCCTGGGTTGGCTCCCCGCTCATCCCCTCGGTACGGGAGGCGGCTCCGACTCCTGGAGCTATGGTACGCCAGATCGGATCCAACCGAGCTACGACGTCATCCTCTCCTCCGATCATCAGGCAGTAACCGCGCTCCAACCCGAAGACCCCTCCGCTCGTACCGACGTCCACGTAGTGGATTCCCCGCTCCGCCAGCGACGCAGCCCGATGGATGTCGTCGCGGTAGTAGGAGTTGCCGCCGTCGATGATGACGTCCCCTTCTTCCATACACGCAGCGACCTTGTCGACCGTGTCGCCCGTGTAGGCGGCAGGGACCATGACCCAGGCCGTCCGAGGCGCATCCAGCTTGGCGACGAAGTCCTCGACGCTCGAGGCTCCCGTCGCCCCCTCGGCGGCCAGGGCGGCGACGGCTTGGGCGTTCACGTCGAACACGACGCACTCGTGCCCGTCTCGAACGAGGCGGCGAACGAGGTTCGCCCCCATCCTTCCTAGGCCGACCATTCCCAGTTGCACTTGTGGACCTCCAGACGTTCGTTCGCTTGCCGACACCACCGTCTCAGGTGGCGCAGCCCCATCCTGCCAGACTTCATAGGATCACCATGTCGTCGCGGTGCACGACCTCGGCGGGTACGCCTGAAGGCAGGTCCAAGCTGCGCCGTCCGGCAAAGCTGCGGACACGCCAGGCAGGGTGGCGAGCGAGGCCCTTGGCGAAGGTGACCCCGTCGAGTCCAGTGACTTCGACGGCGTCACCCGCGCTGAAGTCACCGACGACCTCGCGGATGCCGGCGAGCAGAAGTGACCCTCCCCTGCCAACGAGCGCATCCCTGGCTCCGTCGTCGACTGTCACCGCACCTGACGCTCCCACGGCGAACGCTATCCACAACTTGCGCGCCGGCAGGCGGGAGTCGCGGGCCACGAAAGTAGTGCCGACGCCGGCCACCCCTGCGATTGCGTCAGCCAAGACGTTCGGACGCGCTGCAGCCGCTATCACGGTACGCACGCCTGACCACGCTGCCATCCTCGCAGCGGCAAGCTTCGAGGCCATACCGCCGCTACCCCTGTCGGTTCCAGCGCTGCCCGCGATGCTCTCCAGGTCATGGTCGACGGCCTCAACCTCTTCTATGAGGGTCGCCTCACGGTCAATGCGGGGGTCGGCCGTGAGCAGTCCGGGCGTGTCGGTCAAAATGACGAGTAGGTCTGCGCCGACGAGGTGCGCCACGATTGCCGCCAGGCGGTCGTTGTCCCCGAAACGGATCTCGTCGTCTGCTATCGCGTCGTTCTCGTTCACGATAGGCACGACGCCGAGTTCGAGGAGTATCCGAAGCGTCTGGCGTGCGTGAAGATACTGCTGGCGGCTCACGAAATCGCCTGGGGTGAGAAGTGCCTGACCTGAGACCAGGCCGTGGGCGGCCAGTGCCTCGTTGTAGAAGCCGACCAGGTGTGCCTGTCCCACAGCTGCGACGGCTTGCAGGAGACCCATGTCGGTTGGGCGAGCGCCTCCCATCCCTAGAATCGGCAGTCCGGCAGCGATGGCTCCGCTGGTCACTACCACCACCCGGTCGCCTCCCGCCCGGGCGCTCGCCACCTCCGCGCAGAGTTTTTCGATGGCTGCCGGCAGGATCGCTCCGGTCTCTCCTGTCAGCGAGGAGGTGCCGATCTTTACGACGACGAGCCTTCCCAGCACGCCGGGCTGGCCGTCCCGGCTCGCCGGGGTGTCCGGCTGCGTGCGGGCGCTGTCGCTGTCAGGGCACAGCGGGGCCTCGAAGCTCAAGCCGTGTCCGCCTCGAAGTCGAACTGGAAGGAGCCGATACTGACCACGTCGCCGGTGCGAGCCCCGGCTCGCTGCAAGGCACGGTCTACCCCTAGGCGTTTGAGTCGCCCCTGGGCGTACTCCAACGCGTCGGGAATCGTCAGGTCGGACAGAGCGACGGCGCGCTCGGCGGCGCGACCTTGGACCACCCACCCACCGTCGTCGCGACGCGACACCACGACCCCGGACTGCTGAGGGCGGTGTAGAACGAAGCGCCCATCCGACGCCCCCTTGGAGCGGGCCTGCTCGACCAAGCCGGCGAGCGCTCCGAGCAGTGGGCGCAACCCCTCGCCTGTGAGCGCAGATATCTTCGAACCCGGCCAATCGGCGGCGTCAGGAGCGTCGGCCTTGGACCCGATGGCCAGCCGCGGCCGCTCCAACAGCGAAGGCTCGTAGCGTCTCAGCTCCTCGATAAGCACCTCTTGCTGGTCGAGCGGCGACCGACCAGCGGACGGCGAAAGGTCGACCAGCACCAGCAGCGCCCGTGCTCTTTCTATGTGGCGGAGGAACCTGTGACCTAGGCCTTTGCCTTCGCTGGCTCCTTCGATCAGACCTGGTATGTCGGCGACCACCAACTCGTGCTCGTCGAATCGCACGACGCCGAGGTGAGGTTCGAGCGTCGTGAACGGATAGTCGGCGATCTTGGGTCTAGCCGACGACACCTTGGAGATGAGCGTGCTCTTACCAGCGTTAGGGAAGCCGACTATCGCGACGTCCGCCATCAGCTTCAACTCGAGGTCGAGCCACCTTTCCTCACCCAATTCAGCCTGCTCTGCGAACGCTGGAGCCCGACGGCGGTTGGACAGGAACCTTGCGTTGCCTCTGCCCCCGGAGCCTCCCCGAGCCGCCATCCACTGGTCGCCGTGACGAGCCAGGTCTGCTATCACCGAGCCGTGGCTGTCCTTGACAACCGTGCCTTCCGGAACGGCTACGAACAGGTCCTCCCCGCCTTTACCGTGACGTCCTTTGCCCATCCCGTGGGTGCCGTTGCCGGCCCGCCGGTGGGGGTGATCTCGAAACGAGTACAGCGACGCCACGTTGCGGTCGGCCACGAGCCACACGTGACCGCCGTCTCCTCCGTCGCCGCCGTCGGGGCCACCTTTGGCTACGTGCGCCTCACGGCGGAAAGAAACCGAACCTGCGCCACCGTCACCGCCTTTTACGTGAACCTGAGCCTCATCGACGAAAGAAGACATCAGACACGACCTGGGTGCGGCTCGACTGGCGCTGCTAGCGCCCCCTGAGCAGTGCCGCCGATGGGTCCGTCAGGTTGTGAGAACGTCAACCAGCTTGCGTCCTTTTCGGCTAGCAAACTTGACAGTCCCGTCGCTGAGAGCGAAAAGCGTGTCATCGCCACCCCTGCCGACGTTATCGCCGGGATGGAAGTGGGTTCCGCGCTGGCGGACTATTATCGACCCGGCCGTGACGGCGGTACCGTCGTAGACTTTCACTCCGAGTCTCTTGGCGGCCGAGTCCCTGCCGTTGCGGGTCGAGCCGCCGCCTTTCGTCTTGGACATTCTTTCAATCCTCCGAAACTGGGGCTGACACTACGCCGCCTAGGTCGATACCGGTTATCTCAACGGTGCTGTAGTGCTGGCGGTGTCCCCAGGCTTTGCGACCACGGGTCTTGGGCTTGTAGGTGAACCCTTTGATCTTCGGCCCTTTTTCCTCACCGACGACTCGCGCAGTGACGGTGACCTTCGCTAGGTCCTGAGGTGCGGAGATGACCGTAGCTCCATCCACGACGAGCACCGGCCTCAGCGACACCTGCTCCCCCGGGTCTACGCCGAGTCGCTCCACAGCCAGGGTTTCACCCTGACGGACCGTCGCTTGCTTGCCACCACTGTCGATCACCGCATACACAAGAGGGAAAGTATACCAGCCACGCTGCGGTCACCTCACAACAAGGACTGATCGAAGACGATTCCCCGGCCGCCGCAGGTAGGACAGGTATCCGAGAAGGCCTCTATCAGGCCTTCGGAGATGCGCTTCCTCGTCATCTCGACCAGGCCGAGTTCGGAGATGTCGAACACCTGCGTCCTGGTCTTGTCCCTCGCCAACGCAGCGCGGAAGGTCCGCATCACCTCGGCCCTGTTCGGGGCGATCTCCATGTCGATGAAGTCGATGACGATGATCCCACCGATGTCACGCAGACGGAGCTGCCGGGCTATCTCCTCGGCCGCCTCGAGGTTGTTCGCAAAGACGGTCTGCTCCAGGTTCGAGGTTCCGACGTTCTTTCCGGTGTTCACGTCGATCACCGTCAGCGCCTCGGTTCTCTCGATGATGAGAGAACCGCCCGAGGGCAGCCACACCTTGCGGTCGAGGGCCTTGTGCACCTGCTCGTGGATGTGATAGCGCTCGAAGACCGGGAGCGGGTCGTCCGACGAGCCGGACCATTCGATGCGGTCCGCGAGCTCGGGGTTGACGCTCGAGACGTACTCTTTCACTTCGTCGTAGAGATCCCGGTCGTCGATGACGACGCTGCGGTAGTCCTTGTTGAACTCCTCGCGGATCACCCGCACGGCCATGCTCGGCTCGCGGTAAAGCAGGGTTGGTCCACTCGAGGCCGCCGCTAGACGTTCGATGCGCTCCCATTGACCGGCGAGCCGCAGGACGTCCCGACGCAGCTCGTCCGCCGTAGCCCCCTCGGCCGCCGTCCTGACGATCAGGCCGTGACCGGCCGGCCGGATGTCGTCGAGGATCCGCCGGAGGCGCTTGCGTTCGTCGTCCGCGAGACGTTTCGAGATGCCATAGGTGTCGCTTCCTGGTATGAGGACCACGAAGCGACCGGGGAGCGACACCTCCTGGGACAGTCGCGCTCCTTTCGTGCCGATCGGGTTCTTAACGACCTGGCAGAGGACTGTCTGGCCGTTCTTGAGGAGCTGCTCGATCCTTGCGTTTTTAGCTGCGCCGGCGAGCTTGCCCCTAGTCGGCGGGGAGTCCGGCCCGCCGGGTTGGGCCGTCTCGACGTCGTCCTTGTCGTAGCGGACGTCACCTCTGTAGAGCACAGCGTTCTTCGGGGTTCCAATGTCCACGAAGGCCGCTTCCATACCCGGGAGAACGTTTTGCACGCGGCCGAGGTAGATGTTGCCGTCGATCTGGTTTGCGTCGTCCGCCCGACGCGACACGTAGTGCTCGATTAAAGATCTTCCTTCGAGCACGGCGACCTGGGTGACGTCGCCTTTAGAGTGCACGACCATCGTGTAGCGGCCTACCGGCCTACCTTTGCGTTCGCGGCCTCGTCGCTTTTCGAGGGTGTCCTCGTCTATCTCGACGGGTGAGTCCGACAGGACGGCGCTGACCGGCTGCGCTGCTGGCGCCTGCGAGACGGCGCCGTTCGGGCGGGCCGGCTTGCGCCTCCGCCGGTTCCGCTCCGCCGGCGCTGGATCCTGCGAGACGTCCCCGGCATCGCGCGGCGCCCTGCGGCGGGTCGCCTTCGGCGTGGAGCCTGGAGCAGCCTGCGGAGCAGGCCGTGTGTCACCGATCTTCGGTCTCCCGGGGGGTGGGGGAATCGATTCGAGAGGTCGTATGGTCCAAGCCTGTGCTCCGGTGTCTGGCGTCGAGGCGGACGGACCCGCCGCCGGCGAGGCCTCCGGCTGCTCGGTGGCGGGCCTGACCGCTTCGGTGTTGTCGCGCCCCGCTGGGCGCTGACGCGTCCGGTTAGGGTCGCGCCTGGCCGGACGGGATGCTCCAGCCTCGTCGGAGTCGGACCCTATCGACTCGGACGCTTCGGCGTCCGGGCGGGTATCCAAGCCGGGACCGTCGTGGGTACCTGGACGGGAGCCCGCCCTGCGCCTGCCCCCACGAGAACCCCGTCGACGCTTGCGTGATCCCCCCTCGACGCTCTCAGAGCCAGCCTGCGAACCGGGACCTTGCGCCGGATCAGCCGGGCCCGATTCCAACCGGTCAACTTCGGGGGATGGTCCCCCCGGGCGGTCCGGCGGACGGTGGGGGTCCACAAAATGGTTCGGGCCGGTTCCGCCGGCAATCGGGTCCGACATATCTGAAGTCCCTTCTAATCACGCGCGCCCTGCGGCGCGCGGTGTCCCTGGCGGGCGCGCATCGAGCCGGCCGGCTTCGAGCTCGCGCCATGGGAAATCGATCCAATTTCAAGTCTCTGACACCCTTCGATGCGCCTGACGGCGCCACGCGGGAGCCGTGGCAGTAGTAACCGCCGCGAACGCCGACAAAGCAGTCAACGACAAGCCAGACGAACGCGGTGGGGCCGCAGCGCATCGGCTTCACTCCACAAGGACACCATTGATCTAGGCATTCTAGGCGTCACGGAGCCATGCCCAGACCGCCTTGGCCGCGGCGGCCACCCGGGAGCGCTCAGCGGAGTCCGTTCATCCTGACGCTCATGACCAGCCCGATGGCTGCGAATGTCATCACCACAGAAGACCCCCCATAGCTCATCAGCGGCAACGGGATGCCAGCGACGGGCATGATTCCCATGGCCATACCGACGTTCTCGAAGACCTGGAACGCAATCATCGCGAAGACGCCTACGCAGACCAAGGTACCGAAGAGATCCTTGGCCAGGTAGGCCGTTCGCCAGATCCTCCACAGAAGCAGCGCGAAGAGCCCCAAGACGAGCACCGACCCCACGAAGCCGACCTGCTCCCCTACCGCACTAAAAATGAAGTCAGTCTGCTGCTCGGGGACATAAGCGAGGTTTGTCTGGACGCCCTTGCCGATCCCCTGTCCCGTGAGGCCCCCGTTGCTAACGGCGATCTTGGCTTCGGCGACGTTGTACTCGTTGGCGCCGGCGGGCGTTGCCAACACGGCTGCACTCGGGTGGCTCGTAGCGTTCAGGAACGACGTGAGCCGGGCTTCTTGATAGCTCTTCAGGACACCAAAGTGCACCACAGCCACGGCGATGACCAAGCCAATTCCTGCCAAAGCGCCCAGATGGCGAGTCGAAGCCCCCCCGAGGACCAGCACGCTCACCAGCACGAAGGCCAGCACCAACGCCGTCCCGAGGTCAGGTTGCTTGTAAATGAGGACGAAAGGTATGGCAGCGAGGACCAGGACCGCCACCAGCGCTCTGCCGCCCAGACGTCCCTTAGCGGCCGCGCAGAAAGCGGCGAGAGCCAGTATTAGGGCCACCTTCGCAAACTCGGAGGGCTCGAACTGATAGCCGGCTACTTGGAACCAGGCTTGGGCTCCCCTACTTTTGTGCCCCACCAGGTACACGGCTATCAGCAGCAGCACCGACAGCCCGTAGAAACCCGCAGCTAGGGAGGCGTAGTGGCGGTAGTCCACGGCAGCCACGGCGATCATCACGGCCACCCCGATAACCATGAAGATTGCCTGCTTCTTGAGGTCGTAGGTCGGGCTTATATGAGCAGCAGCGAACTGGAACCTAGTAGCCGTGTAGACCATCAGGCAGCCAAAGGCTCCTATAGCTAGGGTCGACAACCCGAGCAGCGGGTCGAGGCGCACCCACTTCGATCGGTCTCGTGATCTTGCGTCGTTCACCGGCTCCCTCGATCGGACACTAGTGAAGATCATTGCACTCCCGGCCGCCTTGAGGGGAGCGCCCCACCTCCGAGAGACCTCGTTCCACGCGACCCCGAGGGGGAGGAGGTGACCCACCGGTAGGTCCACTCGAAAGGAACGGAGAGTACGAGACTCCATGCGGCTTCCACGAAGACAACTCTCAAAAGCCAGGCGCGGCCCGCCGACAGCAGATGCGGCTGCCCGAGCAGGTCACCCGCCCCGACGTAGATCAGCACGGCAGCCCCGGTTGCGAGGGCGCCGACCAGTGCCACCGTTAGCTTATGATCCTCCAGGACCGACTCGAAGAGCGCGCCCACACCGAATCCGACGATGCAGAACGTAAAGGCGTGCAGCCCTAGTGGAGTCGCCGGGGACAGGCAGTCCAACGTCAACCCGGACACGAATCCCGCCCACGCCCCGCTTTGAGCGCCGCCCACGATCCCCGCGCCTATAGCCACCAACACGGGCAGGTCAGGTGCGACACCCCATAGCCTCAGGTCGCTCCCGAAAACAGTCTGGACGATCGATATCAGCGCTATGAGAGCTGCTAACCGTGCCTTAGCTGCCGGTGACGAAGTCACGTTACGGCGGTGACCAAAGCATCACCTCGAGGTAGGAGAACTGCGTGACGTCGACCAGAGGGGTCAGGGAGATGTGTGGCTCGAGCGAGCCGGGGACTGCTGACACGCTCGCGACTCTGCCTACCGGAATTCCCTTCGGGAATGTCTCGAGGGATAACCCGCTCGTGTAGAGGACGTCACCGACCTTCACTGCCGGGGTCTTGAGCGAGGTGGTGTCCACCGTCACGCTGAGAGGACGCCCGAGTCCCTGCCCGGATGCGGACCCGATGTTCCCGCCGGGAAGGCTCAGCCCGACCGAGAAGCTTGGGTCGCTCAGGAGTCTTACCGTAGACGTCCTGGCCCCGGCAGTTTCGATCGTTCCGACCAGGCCGCCTGCTGCGACAACTGGCTCGCCTACTGCGACGCCCTGCGAGGTGCCTTTGTCGACGGTGAGGTTGCTGGCGAAGTTCGAGGAGCCCCGGTCGATCACCTGTACTGTCCGCGTCGGGATAGAACCTACGAACGTGAGGCCCTGCTCTTTGAGGACAGCAGCCGCCGCCTTCTCGGTTGCCGCCGCCTGCGCTGCAGCAACCGACATAGCCGCAACCTGGTTTCGCAGCTGTTGGTTCTGCTTGCTGAGCGCTCCATAGTCGACAGCCCCCCCCAGGAAATTGCCTACCGGTGCGAGCGCGTCGTGTGTGGCCGACTGGATCGGACTCACCACGTCCGAGACTGCGTTACGGATGTGGCCTGTTATGCCACCACCGCCGGCGCGCTTGTCGACAGCGACAAGCGTCACTGCGACCAGCAACAGCATCGCGACCACATATCGGGAGCGCAGCGATTTCTTGTGTGTCACCACGAGGTGCAGCGAAACCTAAAGCTTCAGTTCAAGGTTAGAGCTCGGCGATCGGCCGGCACACATCTGGTCACGGAGTGTGCGACGTCATGAGAACGCCCTTCAACACGTCGAAGCTCTCGAGGCACTGTCCGCTGCCCATCACAACCGAATGGAGAGGATCGTCCGCTGTCACTATCGGCATGCCAGTCTCTGCCATGAGCCGCGCCGCCAGCCCGTGGAGCAAGGCGCCGCCGCCGGTCAGGACGATCCCCTGCTCCATGATGTCAGCAGCCAGTTCGGGGGGAGTCTTGTCCAAGGTAACTTTTACGGCGTCGACGATCGCCGACACCGGCTCCTCGATCGCTTCGCGGATCTCCTCGGTGGTCGTCACGATCGTCTTGGGCAGACCCGTGATCAGGTCCCTTCCGCGAATTTCTGCGTACAACTCCTCTTCGAGAGGGCAGGCGGAGCCAAGTGCGATCTTAATCTCCTCGGCTGTGCGCTCACCGAGAGCGAGGCTGTACTCCTTCTTGATGAATTGGATGATCGCCTCGTCGAGTTCGTCACCGGCGATCCTCACCGACTGGGAGGCCACGATCCCGCCGAGCGAGATCACGGCGACCTCCGTCGTTCCACCGCCGATATCGACGACCATGTTTCCGGTCGGCTCGTGAACCGGCAGGCCAGCCCCGATGGCCGCTGCCATCGGCTCCTCGATGATGTACGCCGGCTTTCGCGCGCCCGCAGACTCCGCCGCTTCTTGGACCGCCCGCTGCTCGACGCCTGTTATGCCTGACGGGACACAGATAACCATGTGAGGCCTGGAGAACCTCCTGGTGCCGTTGACCCGCCTGATGAAGTAGGCGAGCATCTTCTCGCACATGTCGAAGTTGGCTATGACCCCGTCTCGCAGTGGCCTGATAGCCTGGATATGGCTAGGCGTGCGCCCGATCATCCGTTTGGCTTCCATGCCCACGGCGACCGGACGGTTGTCTTTGGTGTTGACGGCCACCACGGAAGGCTCGTTTAGGACTATGCCCCTCCCGCGCACGTACACAAGAGTGTTCGCAGTTCCAAGATCGACCGCCATGTCCCGCCCGAAGAAGCCGGTCAAGATTTTTTCTGACATCCTAAGAGGCCTCCATCATTTTTCGGGGGACTTCGGCTGAGCCGGAGCTGGCGGGCGGACCAAAAGCTCCGACCTTCCCGTTCACAAATCCACCACTTGAACGGTGCATCCCACTATAGTTCCGCCGCCGCTCCACCGGTTCCAGTCGCCTAGCCCCTTTGGCGCAGCCCGCTAGAACAAAGCGTGAGACGCAAGCTCAGGCTAGGTGGGGAAAGAATATGGAGATCTCACGCGCTGCGGCGTCTGCACTGTCGGAACCGTGCACGAGATTCTCCCCGGTGTCAGTAGCGAGATCCCCGCGAATCGAGCCCGGAGCTGCGTTAGCAGGGTTTGTCGCACCCATCATTGACCGTACTATCTGCCAGGTGTCCTCAGGGCCCTCGACCACCAAGGCGATCACCGGCGAGCGGGTGATGAAAGCAAGGAGATCCTCGTAGAAACCTTTACCCTTGTGCTCGGCGTAATGCGCTGCGGCCGTTTCGCGATCCAGCAGGCGAAGCTCGGCCGCGACGAGCTTCAGGCCTTTACGCTCCAAGCGGGAGATGATCTCACCTGTCAGACCGCGTTCGACGGCGTCCGGTTTACATATGACCAGTGTTCGCTTCACGAGCTTGGCAGGTTAGCCTGCCCTCAGCTCCTCCGGCGCGCGGAGAGGACAGCCCTTGCAGCTCCGACCACGTAGAGCGAGCCCGTCACGAAGATGAGGTCGTCAGGCCGGGCCAACCTGAGCGCCTCTTGGACCGCCTCCGCCACGTCACCAGCGACGATTGCCTCACAGCCGAGCGCGCGAGCAGCCTGCGCCACGTCCTCGGCTGGCTGGCTGCGGGGCGACGGCGCCCGACAGGCGACTACCAGACGGGCATGACGGGCCCCCAGCGCACTAAGCATGCTCCCCGGGTCCTTGCCTGCGAGCATGCCTACTACCATGATCAAGGAGGAGCGGTAGGCGAACTCCTCGAGTAGAGCGTCACCCGCGGCGGCGGCACCCTCCAAGTTCTTGGCGCCATCCAGAACGATCGTAGGGTCGGAGCCGACTATCTCCATGCGCCCAGGCGACGACACGCCGGCAGCTGCGGCGCGAACGACCTCCTCGCTGATGCCGCGGCCGAAGAAAGCCTCGACCGCTGCCAGGGCGGCTGCGAAGTTACGGCCCTGATGTGAACCATGCAAAGACAGGCGTACCTGCTCGTAGGACGAATGCGGAGTCCGCAGATCCAAGATCCTGCCTTCGGGCGTCGGGTCGTTGGTTTCGCAGTCCCAGTCCTTGCCCGCCAGCCAGACAGCGTCGGGGGACTGGCCCTCGAAAATCTCGACCAGGTTCGCTTCGACCTCACCGAGCACGAGAGTTGACCCAGCCTTGACGACTCCCGCCTTCTCGCGCGCCACGTGCTCGCGCGTCGGCCCGAGGAACTCCAGATGGTCGAGACCTACATTGGTGACCACCGCTACGACAGCGTCTGCAACGTTTGTGGCGTCCCAGCGCCCGCCCATCCCCACTTCTAGCACCATCACGTCGACCGGTCTGTCGGCGAAGTGAAGGAAAGCGGCAGCGGTGATCAGCTCGAACCACGTAAATCCCTCTTCCGGGGCTACCAGCGCTTCGACGCCAGCGAGAGTGCTCAACGCCGAAAGTAACGCTGCGTCGTCGATCGCTGAGCCGTCCGCCTCGATGCGCTCGTTGATCGACTCGAGATGTGGGCTAGTAAATAGCCCGACGCGCAGTCCTATCTTGGTGAACAACGTCGCGACGCACCGGGATGTCGAGGTCTTGCCGTTCGTTCCTGTCACATGCACGACCGGGCAGGACGCCTGCGGGTTGCCGAGAGCTTCCATCAGGCGGCGCATCCGATCCAAGTCCGGTGCCTTGCGCCTCTCGGGTATTACAGCGAGCATCCTCTCGAGGTTCTGGTGGCTGTCCAGCCATTCGAGGGCGTCGCCTAGGCCAGAGAAGGTCACGGCCCGTCCGTGTGCAAAACGGCGATCAGGATGCCTCTCTACGTCCTCTGGCGGCGACCCTGGGAAGGCTCTCGCTGCGAGGCACCAAGGTCGGAGCTACCCGCTCTAGGACCACCGCCCGGTCAATCACGCACTTGCTGATGTCGGTACGCCCGGGCAGGTCGTACATCACGTCGAGCAGGACCTCTTCGAGGATCGCCCGCAGGCCGCGTGCACCAGTCCCGCGCAGCAGGGCCTGCTCGGCTATCGCGACGAGCGCGTCAGGGGTGAACACCAAGTCGACGCCGTCGAGCTCGAACACACGCCTGTACTGCTTGACCAGGGCGTTCTTCGGCTCACCGAGTATCTGTACGAGGGCGGACTCGTCCAGGCTCGACACAGCCCCTATGACGGGGAGTCTCCCGACGAACTCTGGTATCAACCCAAATTTGAGGAGGTCCTCCGGGAGCACCTTCTCGAGAAGTTCGCTTTCCGAGCGACTCTCGTAGCTGCGGATGTCAGCTCGGAACCCGATCCCCTGGCGTCCCAAACGGGCCTCGATGATCCTGTCCAAGCCGGCGAAAGCTCCGCCGCAGACGAAAAGGATGTTCGTGGTGTCGATCTGGATGAACTCCTGGTGGGGATGCTTTCGCCCACCTTGAGGCGGCACGGAAGCGGTAGTGCCCTCCAGGATCTTCAAGAGCGCTTGCTGGACTCCCTCGCCGGAAACGTCGCGGGTGATAGACGGGTTCTCGCTCTTGCGCGCGATCTTGTCGATCTCGTCTATGTAGATGATCCCGGTCTCTGCCTTCTTAACGTCGTAGTCCGCCGCTTGGATCAGCTTCAGCAGTATGTTCTCGACGTCCTCGCCGACGTAGCCGGCTTCGGTAAGGGCGGTCGCGTCGGCGATGGCAAAAGGCACGTTGAGCATCCTGGCCAAGGTCTGAGCCAAGAACGTCTTACCACAGCCTGTGGGCCCGAGCAGCAAGATATTCGACTTGGCTAGCTCTACCTCGGAGTCCCCGTAGCCGCCAGACTGGACCCGCTTGTAATGATTGTACACGGCTACCGAAAGGATCTTCTTTGCCCGTTCCTGGCCTATGACGTAGTCGTTTAGGAACTCGAATATTTCAGCCGGCTTCGGAAGGTCGTCGAAGCGAACCTCGCTGGTTTCGGTCAGCTCCTCCTCGATGATGTCGTTGCACAGCTCGATGCACTCGTCGCAGATGTAAACCCCCGGACCAGCGATGAGCTTCTTCACCTGCTTCTGCGACTTTCCGCAGAAAGAGCACTTGACTAGGTCGCTCGAGTCTCCGAACTTGGCCATCTCCCCCGCTCCTTCTCAGGCCACGCCGGCGGCTTGCGGAAGCAAAGCCAGATCCCTAGTGGTGATTACCTCGTCAATCACACCATAAACCTGCGCCTCGTCGGCGCTCATGATGAAATCTCGGTCCGTATCGGAGGCGATCTTCTCCACCTGTTGGCCGGTGTCGACAGCGAGCATCTCGTTGAGCAGGTCCCGCATTCGCAGGATCTCCTTGGCCTGGATCTCGATGTCCGCTGCTTGACCTGCTGCTCCACCGTATGGCTGGTGTATGAGGATCCGGGCATGGGGAAGGGCGTAACGCTTACCCTTCGTGCCCCCGGCGAGTATCACCGCTGCCGCTGAAGCGGCCTGGCCGTAACAGAATGTGGATATATCGTTCTTGACGAACTTCATGGTGTCATAGATGGCGAAGAGTGCGGTTATGTCGCCTCCGGGAGAGTTTATGTAGAGGCTGATGTCCTTGTCGGCATTTTTGTACTCCAGGTAGAGCATCTGCGCGCAAACGGCGTTGGCCACGTAATCATCGATCGGCGTTCCCAAGAAGACGATGTTCTCTTCGAGCATTCTCGAGAACAAGTCGTAGCTCTTCTCGCCACGGTTCGTCTGTTCGAAGACGCCCGGAATGTGGTACTGCGCTACGGGTCGGATCGTCACTGCACGTTCTCCTCGTCTTCTTCGCCGGCGAGCGCCGGCTCTCCCATGCCACCGGAGGCGGCCTCTCCCGCCGTTCCCACGCCGGGATTCTCAGCTAGAGACGCCTCTGGCTTTGCGCCAGCGTGCTCACCCTCAGAGCTTACGCCTCTATCAGGGTCAGCGGTTGATCCCGACGCTGAATCGGACTCCAGCAGTGACCGGTCGACGGGGTTCCCGTCCTTGTCGACGATCTCCACGTGTTCGAGAAGCCACTCCAAAGCGTGGGTCTTCTTCCAATCGGCGCGAACGGCAGGAAGCTGACCACCCACCTCGAGGTCGTTACGCACTCGGCTCGGCTCCATGCCGTATACCCGCGCCAGACGCTCTAACTCGGCCTCCATGTCCTGCTCCGAGGGCTCCAGGCCTAGGCGCTCAGCGACGGCGCGCAGAGCCAGGTCAGCTTTGACCGAGGGCACCGCCTGGCCGGCGTAGCTCGCCACGAGCTCCTCCGGAGTCTGACCGGTAGCTTGGAGGTAGTCGTCGATCGTCGCTCGTTGGGCCTCGAGGCGGTGCCCCAAGTCGTGGATCTGACGCTGGACCTCCGAGTCGACCATCGCCTTTGGCACCTCGTCGGTTACCAGTTCGATCAGCGCTTCAAGAACGGCGTTCCGAAGCGCAACCGAGGCCTGAGCCCGCTTGACCATCGCCATGCGCTGCGCCAGGTCGGCGCGCAACTCCTCGACCGTGTCGAACTCTGAAGCCTCCGCCGCCCATTCGTCGGTGAGCTCTGGCAGGCGCCTGGTCTTGACCTCCTTGACGATGATCCTGACTGTCACGGCTCCTTCCCCGGGCAAGTCAGCCGGGAATTCGAGCTCGTCGCCCTCGCTGGCACCGTCGAGGTGCTCGTCGAATTCGACAAGAACCGACGCTGAACCCACCTCGTAGAGGAAGTCGTCCGCCGAAAGCGCCGACACCGGGGACCCGTCACGCTCAGCAGTCACGTCCACGGTGACGAAGTCGCCTTTCTGCGCCGACCGGCCGGCAGGTTCGAGCTCGCCGAATCGTGCCCGCATCCGGTCGATCTGAGCGTCGACGTCGGCATCGCTGACCTCTGGGCTAGGGATCTCCACACGAAGACCTTCATAGCCTGCGAGACTGATACGGGGCCGAACCTCCACTACCGCTTGGAACGCCACGGGACCCGACCCCTCGCCTGAGGTCACCTCCAGGTCGGGAGGGGCGATGACGTCTATTTCATTCTGGTAGACGGCTTTTGCGTAGTAGTCCGGGAGGGCGTCTCGGATGGCCTCTGCGCGACCCGACTCTTTGCCTAGGCGCGCTTCGAGGATCCTGCGCGGTGCCTTACCCGGCCGGAACCCAGGTATGCGGACCTCCCTGGCTATCTTGCGGAAGGCGGCGTCGATGTCTTTCTCGAACTCTTCCTCATCGAGCTCGACTGACAACTTGACCTTGTTGTCCTCTAGGGTTTCGACCACAGCTCTCATATAGGTGTCACAGTCTAGGAGCCAGAGCGGACCTTGTGCCCCACTGCTACGAGAGGATGACCGAAGCACCCCAAAAATCCTCGGCTTTCGCACTCGCGCGCGAAGAGGCTTCGAGTCGCCTAGCGTGTCAGGTACAACCGGGGAGTAGCGCAGTGGTAGCGCGCCTGCTTTGGGAGCAGGAGGTCGGGGGTTCGAGACCCCCCTCCCCGACGGGAAAAGTCCAGGTCAGGGGGGACGTCTTGCCCCCCAGTTACCCCCCGGACGCCGCCCTTGTCAACCATTTGTCAACCAGAGTTGCGGGAGCCGGTTTACACCGCCTGGTTGACAACCAGCGACAGCGCCACCGGAGCCCACCTGCTCGCCACGGAAGGCGCACCACCAACTACCGTGCGACATGTCCGTGCGGCCGTCGCCTTACAAGCTTGGCGACGGCGCTACACTCCGAAGGGTGGGCCTTTTCCGGCGCCTTATCCCCCGCAAAGTACGCCGCGCGGCGCACCCGATCCGCACAGCGCGCCACAAGGCCACGCCGAAGGTCGTCCGCAAGGCGAGCTACGACGTGTGGAAGGTCCGCCACCCAGTGCGCCACACCGCCTATCGGCTCGAAGACCAGGCGCTCGGCCGACGACGTAGACGGCGCTAGGCCGGCAGCGTCTTAGCCCGGCTCAGCGTGGAGCCGGACGAGAGTCCCCCGCTCGGTATTCGCCGTCGGCCTCGACCACCAGCCAGCCACGCTCGACCGCTATCCCCTCCGCTCCTTCGAAGAGTGCCCGCTCCCGGCTAGCGACCGCCCGGCGCAAGCAGGACCGGGTGCAACGCTCGCCACTGTGGTTCTCGAGATGGTGGGCCAACACTCGCGCTACTCGATCTAGCCTTGCCCTACCAGCCGCATCCCCGACCGCGGACGCTTCGGCTCGCTCCCCAGCGCGCTCGGCGGACGCCCGATCCTTCTTGCGTTCCGCGGCGCGGAGCTGGCCCGCCACCCAGGTACGGACTTGTCGCGATGTGCTCTCCACTAGCCACGCCAGCCACCAGTCTTCTCGGTTGATGCCGACCCGACCATCGAGCATCGCCAACAAGCCGGCGATCTTTAGTCTGGCGAGACTGGCGTGACTGTCGAGCGGGTCGACTTCGATCTCCCCCCTCAGCACCTTTCTTCTCTGCCCAACGATTTCGGCAACCACCAGGGGGTCAACTTGCATGACAACATGGCGGAGGCCCTCGGAGTCCGTCGTCGCCCATTGTTCCTCGCTGGCCCACGTCGGGAAATCGCTGACCGGAAGGCGCCCCGGCCACGCCGGTGTGAGGTCGGGGGCCTCCCGGTCGCTTCCGGCATCGACCCATGTCCACCGCTGAGGGGTCCCGCCCGCGGCGTCGTCAAAAGCGAAGCGGGCGACCTCGGGCTGGAGGGCGACCAGTAGGGCGAGACGATAGGTCCAAGCTGGAAGACGGAACTGACCCGACTCGCCGACGTAAGCAAAGCCGAGCGTCTCGCCGGACCATCCCTGCCTAAGCAGGCTCGTCACCGTGGATCCGGTTCGCGCCCCGAGCGCCTTGAGCAGCTCGGCTTCATCCACTCTCAGCAGCAACCCTCTGCGGCCCTGAACCCACACTTTGGGCGCTTTGGGGCCGCCGTCGGGATCTGTGATCTGGTCGTAGAAGGAGCGCACGAGCCCCTCACCGGAGCCCAACGGCGCGACCCCCATTCGATGGTCGTCCGAGTGAGGCAAACCGGCCAGCAGAGCGTTTGCGCAAGCGAACGCCCCGCCCTTTCCGCCGCCACTGGGAGCCACGAGCACCATCGCCACATTGAGCGAGCCCTGGGCGCCGACCACCGCCGGCAACCTGAAACGCCAGTCCGCGTTGGCGCAGACCAGAGCAAGGCACGCCCCAAGTACTCCGTCAGGGGCGAGCAGACGGGATCTGGCGGCGGTTCGGATGTGTTCGAGGCTGGGGCGGGCCGCCCAAAACGCTTCGGGGAGGACAGGAACACCGCCGGCGCCCCCTTCGCTCGCAGGCTCGGGCGCGGGGGCAGGAGTGACCTCGGGCTCGGATTCGTAGTCCGGCGGCGGGCGCAGCGGGAGGATAGTCATTTGCTACACCGCCAGGGAGAGAGGGCTTGTGGCGAGAACGAGTTCAAGCGGCTCGCCTTGGCCCACCCTGTTGTAGAGTTCGGCGGCCGCCGCCATTAGCCGTCGCTTCTCATAGGCCCGCAGGACCCGAGCCGCATACGAGCCGCTGGTATCGCACTGGACCGAACGCTCGTCAACGATCCGGCGTACCTCGTCTACCGTTACACCGGCTAGGCGAGACGCGCGGCCTATGCGCCCCTCCCGGACGTCGTCTGAGCCGCCGACCAGATTCGTCAACTCCGCACATGCCTCGAAGAGTTGGCGGTGGCGCAGACGATAGAAATGGCGCTCGTGGAGTCTGCCCGCTGCCAGCAGGTATCCGTGCGCCGAGGCGATCGAGCAGCCCACAACCGTGGCTTCTGCTTCGAGGTCGGTGGGCACGTCCATGACGTCAGTCACGGCCCGAAAGGCAGCGAGGGCACCCCCGGATGTATCCGGCGACGCGGCGAGCGACCTTGGCCCAGGAGCGCAGCACCTCGGGCGGGACCGGACCCTCCCATTCGTCGATCAGCGCCGCGAGACCCTCTGCGCCCGCTATAGCCGCCTCTAGATCCGGGCCGGCCGGCTCCGCGAAGGAGGGAAACCACTCCGAGATCTCGGAATCGCGCACTATCCGCGGAGCGCCACGGTTGAGGAGGAGGACCCCGGTATGGCCGTCCGGGAAAACCACCACCGCCGTGTACTCGAAAAGCTTCCCCCCCACCCTCACCGTCCCGAGGCGGCGAGCCCCGAGCGGGACTACTTCGACGCCCGCGGGGTTGGGGCTCATGCAGCCTCCCCGCCGTCGAGGCCGAGGAGGCGATCCACTGCCGCCTTTGGCCAGAGAAGCCTACGCCCCACTCGGATGGGCATCACCGGGCAGTCGCCGCGGCGGGCGGACTGGTACCAGGCCCACTCGCTGACCCCGAAAAGGGCTGCGGCCTCTTCAGCGTTGTAGACGGCAGACGCGCTCATTGGTCAGCCTCGGCTCAATAGTTCTTGCAGGAGATGGCCATAGCGGACGCCAGCCGCACCGCTCGGGCGTCTGCGGCCCTGCTCATACGCCTTCACTGTCGGCAAGCTGATATTTGCCGCCCGCGCTAACTCCCGTTGTGACAATCCGGCGCGCTTGCGCACAAGAGTGCCCGTCTTGGTCGCGCTGGCCTCTCGGCCAAACATGAGAGCTTCGATTTCGAGGTTCACGTCATGTATTAGACCATGCCACGAGAGAGAATACGACCGTTGCTAGGTATACGATTTTCCGCCAGAACCCGATACTTGCTAGTTGCCCCAGGGTATGAGTGGCACTAGGGCGACATAATGGTATACAGTGAACTCGTGACCAACATTGTCGGGCCGCCGATCGTGGGAAGGATGAGGCAAGATGGGTATCTCGAAGTCCTGTTTCCCGAACTCGGGTTAGTCGTAGCCGTGCACGTGGACAAAGTCGCCGACCGGCCCGAGATAGTCGGTCTGCAAGTCCGGTCTCAAAGGGGACCAACACAAACCGTTCTCCGAGCTGACCTGCTGCGCCAACTCCCACTCCGGCAACTCCGCCAGATGTACCTCCGAAGCCAAGCCCCTGGAGGGGACTTCTTCGCCGGCTGGGAAGAGCCAGTGCGCCAGGGTCCGCGACCCGTCGTCCCTCTCACCCAGGCGGCGGCTACATGGCTTGACGCCAACAGGAGGGGACTCCCTGTGATCCCCACGATGATGGACACACTCGGTCTCTCGCGGCCTGGAGTGACGAAATACATACGGCGCGCACGGGAAGCCGGCCTGATACCACCCCGCACCAGCAACGGGCGCCCCACGAGACCCCCGACCCCGTCGGCTTCCGACGAAACCATTCGCAAAGCGAAACCCAAGGTCGCGACCACAAAGACCACCCCAAAGCAAGGAGGCAACAAATGAGAGGTAGCACCATCAAACGCGGGGACACGTGGACCGCCTATTGGTCCACGACGGACCCAGCCAGCGGCAAGCGCCGTCAGCACTCGAAGGGCGGCTTCCGGACTCAGCGCGAAGCCCAGAAGCACCTGGGCGGGATCCTCGAATCTGTGCAGGCCGGCGTTTGGAAGGCCGACGCGAAGATGACCGTCAGGGAGCTGCTGGAGCAGTGGCTGGCAGCGAAAGCGTCGGAAGGCGTGCGCCCAGCGACATTGAGCCTCTATCGAATGGCTGCCACCAAGTGGCTCACCCCGCGCATCGGAGCTGTCGACGTGAGAGGGTTGACGCCGGCCATGGCCGGGAAGGTCGTAGATGAACTTCGGGGCCCCAACGGATCGGCCCTCGGCCGCGGGCATCTGTCGGACCGGTCGGTCCAGATCGCCGTGACCGTGTTGAAGGCGAGCACGGCATGGGCTGCTGCTACGGGGCTCATCGGTCGCGATCCCCTTGTCGGCTTCAAACGGCCCCGCGCGACGTCTCAGACGATGCAGGCGTGGACCGGAGACCAGGCAAGGCGGTTCCTGGCGCATGTCGCCGATGACCGTCTCGCTGTCGGGTTCGCGCTCGCCCTCGCCCGCGGAATGAGACGAGGGGAGATAGCCGGCTTGAAGTGGGAAGCGATCGACCTCGAGGCGGGTGCGCTCTTGGTCCAGACGACGCGGATCGTCGTGGATGGGAAAGCCGTCGAGTCGGCCCCTAAGACCGCCAGGGGACGCCGCACGGTGCCTCTAGACGGGGCGCTGATCGAGATGCTGAAAGTGCACCGCAGGCGCCAGCGAGAGGAACGCATCGCGGCCGGTGGCGCCTACCAAAACAACGGCTGGGTGCTCGCTGACGAACTCGGAGCGCCCATCTACCCTGACACGCTCGCCGAGCGCTTCGAGAAGCTTGCCGGCGAAGCGGGACTCCCCCGAATCAGGTTCCACGACACCCGCCATACCGCCGCGTCGCTGATGCTAGCCGATGGGGTGCCCGTCCACATTGTGGCCGGCATTCTCGGCCATGACAGCGCGATGACTCTCCGCACCTACGCTCACGTGATGCCCGGCCAGGCAGCCGAGGCCGGCGAACGCCTCAGCGCCGCATTGCTCGGGTAACGAAGAGAATCGTAGCCTAATCCTGACTAAAATAGTCGGGATTCAAAAGCGACCCGAAACTGGCTCCGTTCGGAGTGGACAAAGGGTGGACAGTGGACATGTCCACCCCCCGCCCGCGCTCCCCCTAATCTGAATACCGTATATTTATGTAATGAAAATACATGTAACTATATACTGTTAGGTGAGAAAAGTTGGAAAGGTGGACAGCCCAGGGTGGACATGTCCACGATGTCCACCCAGAGGGAACGACCCAAAGACGCGCCTCCGAAGTGACCCTGAGATCCGCATCGCGTCCCTGACGGACCCCTCCCGCGCCACAGCGCCGGCCGCCCATCGGCCGCACACCAAGAGTTCAAGCCGAGCTAGCGTTCCCATAGCGCTCGGAGACGGCATCCGGGCCGGCTCGTGGCTCGTGGCTAGCCTGGTGGCGACCCTCGTAGCCCGCTCGTGGGAGACGGCTACGCTGGCGAGGTCGCCTCTAAGCGTGCCATGGCCCAGCAAGATCCCAAGATCGACTCGGAGCGATCGAACCTCACCGTCGTGTGTGACTGTCGATGCTCAGCCGCTCGAACCGACGAAGCGACACTGAGGACCGCTGCCACCTAGTCGAGCACGTCAACGGGTTAGACCATCGGCCCGCCACGAGGGTACGTCATCGAGCCCGCAACGTACGCTCCCAAGCACCCGCTCAGACGTGAATCCGTCTCGAATCGTGTTGACATTGCGTTGACACGTACCCTCTGACCTGGACGTTTATACCTGTCACCTGCTCAATAGACAGGAGGTCAACCGCCATCTAACCTTCTCGGCTCCTCAAGTCCCACCACCCCAACCAGCACATCGAGCACCTCGACCATGTCGAACCGACCCAACCGAGCGCCATCCCACGCACGCACACGGCCGCTCTGAGCCGGCCTCGACGCCACGCAAGGCCGGCCGGAGCCCGAGCGAGAGCCTGCGCAGACCCCCCCCACCCCGCCTAGATGCGACCGTCAAGCGTCGGCGAGTTGTCGTGTGAGCCGGGGTCGTTTTCCCCAGCTACCCGCGGGAGGCCTGCACCCGTCAGTGCCATCAGGTCGGACGTTATGGGGAATCTGGTGGGGTGCCGCCCGCGCCCAGCTTGGACTATCCCGCATGACCGGTCGTGACGTCGGGTCGATTGTCGCCCATCTGATCTTGGATCGCCGTCAGTTCACTGACGGGTTGGAGAAGGCTAAGGCTGAGGCTAAAGCGTTCGAGGACTCGGCGGCTACTGCGCGGGTGGACGCGGACACCGGGCGTTTCGACGCGAAGATGGTCGCGGTGCGCGAGGCGAAGCGCAAGACGGCTGAGGCTGTCAGCGTGGCCGTCGAAGCCGACCTGACGGCGTTCTACGAGGACGCTTCACTGGTGGAGGCGGCGAAGCGTGCGCTCGGGAAGGGGGTGGAGATCCCGGTGGGTTTCCGCCTCCAAGAACCTTTGGTGAACCTGGTTAAGAGCGTGCTCCAAGAGGGGGCCGATCCTTTCGGGCTGAGTTCCCTGGGCCTGAGTGCGGCGGAGGTCACCGCCGGACTGCACCAGGTACTCGCCGCGGCCGACGCGCAGGCGCAAAAGGCGATGGGTGAGTACGGCGCTCGGATGGCGCGGGCGATGGTGGCCGGTTGGATGTCGGAGACGACGCGGATGCTCGGGCCCGGCTCGGCTGCGTCCGGGGTTTACAACCTGCTGGCGTTGCCGTTCGAGCGTCTGGGGTCCGGGAGCGGGGCTATCCCGTTGGGCCCGTCTACGCCGAACTGGGAGCTGTTGACAGGCCAGCGGGCGTTGGGCGCGGGGCCTCAGCCTGCCGGCTCGGCGGGTTACACGTACCGGCTGATCGCTGACATGCTCGGCGCGGGGTCCGGGTCGGGTTCCCCGTTGGATTCTGGGGGTGCTTACAGCCCGACTCGGCTGATCTTGGACGCTATGGCGGGGTCGGCCGCTTCGGGGGCTTCTGGGACGTCTGGGGACGGCTGGACCTTGTTGACGGACCAGTTGGCGTTGGGTGTGGGCGCTGCCAGTGATCTCGGCGGCTCCGAGTCGGGCGGCTCGGGGTCGTCGAGCGGTTCGATGTGGTCGTCTGCGTGGGCTGCGCTGTTCTCCCGTCTCCACGGCGGCGGCTCTGGCGGCTCGGCGTCGGCGGCTGATGGGCAGTGGATGTCCGCCGCGGCGTACCAGTTGCACCATCTGCGGAACATGCTCGGGGACGCGGGCGCGGCCGAGAAGGCTTTCGGGTTGCGGTTCGGCTCGGACGCGTACAAGGCGGCGGCGGACGAGTTGAAACGGCTCGGTATAGATGCCTCCAAGGAGGGCGATAAGGCCGGGTCCGGATGGGGGAAGGCTTTCGCCAAGGCGACAGCCAAGACGTTGAAGGACGCGTGGAAGGGCTCGGGGTCCAGCGGCGGAGGCGGCGGAGGCGGCGGGATGCCGGCGCTACCCGTATTGCTCGGCGGTGCGGCGGCTCTGATGTCTCCGGCCGGCGCCGGGACGCTGCTCGGCGGCCTGATCTCTCTGGGTGGCACCTCGCTTGTGGGCGCTGGGGCCGGGCTCGGGATGCTCTACGACATGTACAGCACGATCTCGTCTGTCACCAAGGCCAGCACGACTGCCCGGCTCGGGGGACTCGCCTACCAGCAGGCGGTGGCCACATACGGGGCTGGGTCCACGCAGGCGGCATCCGCTCTGTCCACATGGCAGACAGATCAGCTCGCGCTAGCGGCGGCGAAGCAGAACGCGAACCCTGCGGCGCTTCCCGTCGCCGCCAGTTTCTCCAACCTGGCGGCGCTGCTCGGCCCGGTGATCGACAAGGCCGAGGTGCCGATGTACGCCGGTTTGGCGTCGATTGTCGCCGGGTTGCAATCCCAGTCGGGGGGTGTCGGGTCGATCTTCAAGGCGTCGGGGTCCACGTTCGGCGCTTTCTTCAACAATATCGGCACCGATTTGAAGTCCCCGATCTTCTCGGGGATCGTGAAGAACATCGCCGGGGCGATCCCCACCGACCTGGGCGGCCTGTTGGACGGGATGCTGCATTTCACTGAGGGGTTCGGGAAGATCGTCGAAACTTTCCAGCCTGCGGCCGAAGCGTTGGCGAAAGGGTTCGACTCGTTGGGGAACTCGTTCGCTAACTGGACGCTGGGGTTGAAGATGCCGAAGGGCGGTGTCTCGGCGATGATGGGACTGCTCGACACGCTGGGGGGTGCGGTGTCCAACCTGGCGTCGGCTCTCGGGCCGCTGGGGTCGGCGTTAGCCCCGTTGGGCGGTCCCACCGAGGCGATCCTGCTCGGGCTCACCAAGGGGATCGCCGATCTGGTGAAGGCTGCGGCTCCCGGCCTCGGCACGCTGGCGACCGATCTTGGGCCGCTCCTTAAGAGCGTCGCTAAGTGGCTGCCGTCGCTCGGGACCGCCGCGGGGAAGTCTCTCGGCCATTTCTTCAAGGACGTCGGCAACCTGGTGAAGAACGCTCCGCAGTGGTACAAGGATGCGACGAAGCTGCCTTTGATCGGCGACATGTTCAAGAAGTTAGGGAGCGACCTGTCAGCCATTGCTACACCGTTGGCTGGGGGTGGGCTAGCCCTCGGGATCCTCGGGCTGTTCAAGCCGTTCCGCAAGTTGGAGATGGTCCTCGGCAAGCTGCTTCTGACGTCCGCGGTGGACATGTTTAAGGCGTTGGGGACGATAGCGTGGGCCGGGATCTCGGCGGGGATTCGTGCGGTGGCGACGTCGATGGGGATCATGGAGTTGTCGGAGGGGTGGGTGGGTCTGATCGCTGCGGGGATCGCCGCTCTGGCCGTCGGCGGGTATCTGCTGGTCACGCACTGGACGGCGGTTGTGAACTTCCTGCGCGGGCCGTGGGGGTCGGTGATTATGGGCGTCGGGATCGGCATCGCCGGGCTGGTACTGGGGCCCATTGGCCTCCTGATCGGCGCTGCCGCGTTGATAGCGTTGCACTGGAAGAGTTTCTCCGCTTTCTTCAAGACGGTGTGGCATGACGTGGAAGGCTTCTTTGTCGCCGCGTGGGGGGTAATCTCCCGGAACGTCGTCACACCCTTGTCGGACGGGGCGTCCGGGCTGATGACCGCGTGGGGTGCGATCGAAAGGTTCTTCAAGCATCTGTGGGGGAAAGTGGAGTCCGTGTTCCGAACGGCAGCCGGCGTGGTCGTGGGGATCATCGCCACGATCACCGCTCCGATCTCGGCGGCTATCGGCCTGTTCAACTCTCTTACGAGTTTGATCGGCGGCGGCTCGGGCGGCGTGAACAACGTCTTCGGCCTGAACGGCAACACGGTGAGCGCCACCCAGAACTTGCCGAGCATGGCCGGGCTGCACGGCGTGAACTTCGCCCAACTGGCGGCGGGCTTGAGCCCGTCTAACGTGTACCAGAGCTATCCCGGCGCGGCGTCCGGTGGCAGTTTCGGTGCCGGTGATATCGCGTGGACCGGCGAGCAAGGCCCCGAGTTGGTGCAGTTCCATCGGGCGGCGACGGTGATACCTCACGCCGCGTCGATCCGGGCTGCGTCCGCCGCGGGCCCTTCGGCGGCCAACGTGACTTTCGCTCCGAGCTACGGGCCGATCTCTCTCGGCGCCGGTGCCGACCTCGGGACGTTCCGCGCCGTGCTCGAAGCGCACGACCGGAAGATGCTCGCGACGCTCCAGCAGATGCAGGGGCATTGAGGTGAGCAAGCAGGTCGGCCAACTAGTGAGGGAAGTGCTCGACGAGGGCGATGCGCCACAGGCAGAAGCTCAACCCAGATTGGCTTCATGAAGTCGATCTAGAACCGGGCACCTCGAATCCGCGGGACCGGCTGCGGGCAATCAAGCCGCAGCGAGCGACGCCTACGGAACCTCCCAAAGGCCGACCGTGCCGCCCTGAGTGCCGAACTCCACCTGCTTGACGGTAACCCCCGATGGCACCTGGAAGGTGACGCAGCCCGTCGTGGACTGTCCAGGGGCCAAGGTGAAGCTCCCCTCGTTGAAGTTGGTGCAGCCAGCGATGCTATAGAAGTCGGGGGTATAGGTCTGATTATTGGACCCGATCAGTACGGCGTCGCTGTTGGCGTCGTCGGAAGCGCTTCGTACCGCCTTGATGACGAACTCTGCCCCGACGAACCGGTTTCCCGCTCTGGGCGTGAAGAACTGGTTCGTCCCTTGTGCAGGGTCAATCACCTTGACTAACGTCACGTCCGCCGGGACATTGTTAATGCCGGTCCCTTGAACCGACACGGCAATTGTTGCGCCGACGTGTGCCACCTGCGGTTCAGCCGTCGTACTCGGGGCCACTGTCGTCCGAGGTGCAGCCGTCGTGTTCGCGCTGGCGCTGGCCGACGATGTGACCGGAGTAGAGCTGACTTCCGAAGCCGCTCCACAGGCTCCGAGAAGCGCGCAAGACGCCATGACGCCGACAAAGGAAGCCGATCGTTTCACTTTTACCCCTTCCTCGGATCCGCACCGATCCCCAAGTGTACGATAACAGCTCCTTGTTGCCAAGGCCGCGCCGCTTCCTCAGGATCGATCCTTACGACCCGAGCACCTCGGCTAGTAGCGGGCCGACGCGCTCGGCGAGCGCCGGGCTGTCCAAGACGTCGGCGATCCAACAGAGCTTGAACACGTCGCATGGTCCCGGCCCGTCGCCCGGCCCGTCCCAGCCCGCGATAGCCCGAATCGCTGCGTGCCGGCAGCGTCCCGCGATGTCACTGGAGGCGTCAACATCTAGCAATCCTGTGTCGGCGCCCGCCGCTACGAGCAGGGCGCCTCGAAGGCCGACTAGGTCCAACCATCCGGCCACATCGGCGAAGCAGCCGCCGCCTTCGAGCCAGTCGTCCAACTTTGGGGGCACGATGAAGGTTTCGGGCCGGTTCACTGCGCGACCTTCTCGGTGTAGTCGCGGCCTGCCATCGCTTCGCGGAGCTTCCCGAGGTCGGCCCTCCGAAGGTAAATCTGTGTGGATTGGAGGCTAGCGTGCCCCAGCATCTGCTGGACGGTTCTCACGTCGTGGCAGCGGTCCAACACGTCGGAAGCGGCGGTGTGGCGCAGCGCGTGCGCTGAGCGGCCATCCCCGACCTTGTGGACGCCGGCTTGGGCCATGAGGCGCCCTGTGCGTTTCGAGATCCACTTAGCCGACAGGCGGCCGTCCGGGTTGCCCTTCGAGCCGGTCGCCTTGAAAAGCGGGCCGGCTGCCGCTCCCCGCTCCCCGATGTACTTGTCGAGTGCCGCGGCTGCGGTCGGCGGCACCGGAAGCACCCGCTCGTGTCCGCCCTTGCCGAGCACTCGGATCGTTCCGTCGTACTCGTCGTAATCGGCCAGGTCCAGCCGGGACACCTCGACGCAACGCAACCCGCAGCCGAGCATCAACGCGATAGCAGGCTCGTGCCAGGATCCCCCGCGGTCCCCTTCCCGCTGCGCGGAAAGCGACTCCAACAGGGTAACTACCTGCTGGCGTCCCAGGGCACGAGGCTCCCTGCGCGGTTCGCGGGGCCTGATAAGCGTGATCGACGGGTCCGAATCGATCACCCCCTCCGTGACCATCCACACGCAGAACCTCTGCACCGCTCCCACGGAATGCCGGCGCGTTGACGGGGCCAGACTGCCGATAGTGGCCTGGAAACGCAGCAGCATCTGACGGTCCAGCGCCCGCGGTGAGAGATGGCCGCACCGGGCGATGAGATGGGAGAGGCGCCCGAGCTCGACGCTGGCGCTGTTGGCTCGCAACTCGCCTCGCTGCACCCGTCCCAACAGGTACTCCCTGGCAAGCTGCGCGACGCTTAGCTCGCCCGGACCCGGCAACGCTCCTTCCTCGATCGACCCATCCACGGTGACCTGCTCGGTCGGCTGAGCGCCCGAGCTGCGGGTTGGCAGGCTCGGCGACCACGCCGCCGACGCGGCCACACGCTCAGCCACCCGGATACGAGCATCCTGGACCATCTCCAGCAGCTCCGGGTACCTCCAAAAGAGAGTTCTAGCGATTCCCGCGCGCCTCGCGACGTCGCCGAAGTGAAAGGGAACTCCCTCGGCTATCAGAGCGTCGAGCGCCAACCGCACACGAAGCGTGCGTTCCTCGGGCCGCAAGAACCGCTTCTTCTTGGGCGAAGCCTGCGCGTCCACTACCATCTTGCCTGTCATCAGGGGATCCTCCTGTTGGCCACGTGCCCGGGCAGTTGACGCTGCGCCGGGCACACCTATATGTCTGGGCGGGGATGCTAGCCGCGGCCCGAGACGCACGCAAGCAACGGCCCGGCCCGTTGCCATCTCATCGTCTGGGAGCTACCATCGGGATCGAAGCAGCGGCAGCGGCAGAAGGGAGCAACGCGATGGCGAAGTACAGCGGCGGCAAAACGAAGGTGTTCTTCAGCTTTGGGATCTACCTGTGGTTCTGGACCTACAGCTTGTTCTGCAACCTGCGCGATGACTTCGGCAACGAGGTGCCCTCGTATTGGTGGATGCTGGTGCCAATCTACAACTGGGTGGTCTGGTGGCGATTCCTCACGACGATCCAGCGGACTCAGCAGCGAATCGGCATGGGACAGACCCTCTCGGTGGGTCGAGCCTTCTTCCTGTCGCCCTTCTGGTTCAGTTCCGTGCCGTACGTGAACCGCCACGTCAACGCTCTCTACACTTTCCGGGCGGGCGGCCAAGCCGGCCTAAATGCTGCCGAGCAACTTGGCATGATGCGTCCCTCCGCCGCGCAGTCACTAGCTACGCCCAACCAAGCCGCTCAGATTCCCCCACAAACTTCAGAAGCGTAAAGCACTAGAAAGGTTCGTCTTCGAGTAGCCCTCTGACCTCAGGACCTCAGTGGCTTGCTCGTCGCCCTGTGCGGACTGCTGTTGGGGAATCTTGATTACTGCCGGCTTCAGGTCAACTTGACCCACCGGGGTTATCTGCGCGAGCCTAACCTTCTTCGCGGCTCGAACCTTCAACTCTTGCCTTGTCGCGGTCTGAGAGGCCTCGACCTCGACGGCTCGTTGCTTCCCGGATCGCGACGCTATTGGCACCCCGTGTTATCCCCTCGGACTTATTGAAGCTGGCTCCCGCCACCGAAGCTACCAGGGGGCCTGCGACAGGGGAGGCAGGGAAGACGGCCAAACCAGGCGCTAGGCGCTCCCAGGACCTTGGAGCGTGCCTTGGGCTGACCCATTGCCCCTCGGCCCTTGTCAACGCCATGTCAACGGAACTCGACTTTTCCACCCCTTCCTAGGCCCCACAGGACCACACGAACCCTAACCCTATACCACTCCTGACCTGCATAAACACAACTACGCAACTCTAAACCTCACGAAGTCGAGGTACTTTGGGAGCAGGAGGTCGGGGGTTCGAGACCCCCCTCCCCGACGGGAAAAGGCCAGGTCAAAAAGAGCGGGTGGCTCGGGTGAACGGAGGGACGTCGCTGGCGGCTTGGCGCGCTAGGATATAGGGGTATCGCGGGCGTAACTCAACGGTAGAGTGTCAGCCTTCCAAGCTGGTTACGCGGGTTCGACTCCCGTCGCCCGCTCCCGTCGAAACGCAGAGGTTCGAATGACCGAGCTGGTAGGACGCACGGACAGGGGCGGAGGGGCCATCCTCATGCTGGACTCCCCCTCCAACCGTAATGCCCTCTCCGGTGCGCTTCTCGGCGAACTGGGGCGCCACATCGAAGCTGCCAGGTCTGATCCAGCAGTCCGTGCGATAGTCCTGAGCGGACGGGGTAGCACCTTCTGCGCTGGCGCTGACCTCAGCGACCCCCCAGTAAAATCAGGTTCGGGGAGCTTCTCGGGGATACTCGAGTCGCTGTGGACCTATCCCAAGCCGGTGATCGTCGCTATCAACGGCCACGCGCGCGCCGGTGGCCTGGGGTTGGTCGCCTGCGGCGACATCGTGGTGTGCGCCCAATGCGCCACGTTCGCGTTCAGCGAGGTGCGCATCGGCGTCGCTCCGGCCATGATCTCGGTTCTCTGCCTTCGCAAGATGGCCCCTTCGGCGGCAGCCCGCTTCATGCTCACCGGCGAAGTTTTCTCCCCCGACCAAGCCCGACAAGCGGGTCTAGTCGACTCAGTCGTAGCCGGCGAAGACCTCTTTAGCGCCGTAGACGCCCACCTAGCCGAGCTGTCGCTGTGCGAGCCGGTGGCCCTCGCTGTCACCCGCTCCCTGCTGAGGGAGGTGCCGTCGCGGGGTGTCCACGAAGGGTTGTCCTGGGCGCAGGAGGTTTCGGAGGAACTCTTCGCGTCTCCCGCAGCTGCGGAGGGGATCGCCGCTTTCAAGGAGAAGCGCAAACCTCACTGGGCGCTATAGCAGCCGCTGTCGCGCCCTTGCGCTACAGCTCAGCGACCCAGCGCCAGGTCCTGCGGGCGGACCGGGACCCGGTTCACGTCGACGCCGGTGGCCGCTCGGATAGCGGCCGCGACGGCCGGACCCGACGAGATGGTCGGGGGCTCGCCGACACCTTTCGCCCCGAACGGGGCCCCTGGCTCGGGTTCTTCGATCAACGTCGCTACGACATCGGGCGTGTCCAAGGCGGTCGGTATCAGGTAGTCAGTGAAAGAGGGGTTGCGGACCCGACCGTCGTCGAGGACGATCTCCTCCATCACCGCAAGTCCTATGCCCTGCGCGATCCCCCCTTCTATCTGTCCTGTCACCTGTACAGGGTTCAGTGCCTTTCCGACGTCTTGACCTGTGGTCACCTGGACCACTCTCACGAGGCCGAGCTCGGGGTCTACGTCTACGACCGCCCGGTGCGCTGCGAACATGAGCGAAAGCATCGCGTCCCCTTGGCCGTCGACTCCCAGAGGTTGCGTCGCGCGATGGTGGAACTCGTGCTCAGCCTCGCAGGGTCCGCCTCCTAGCAGTGACGTCACCGAGACCCGCTGAGCGGTAGCCTCGCGGGTCACCTCCCCGTCGCTTATGGTCAGCTCCGCCGAGGCGCAGTCCAGCTCGGCGGCGGCGCGCTCCAAGAGGGCATTGCTGACCATCATGCACACGTGCTCTATGGCTCCTCCGCTCATCCAGGTCTGGCGAGAAGCGCTAGAGGACCCGGCCGATCCGATGTCCGACGTTCCCGCCGGCGTTAGGACGACTTGGTCTACTCCCAATCGATCGCGGACTATCTGCGAGGCGAGAGTGACAAACCCTTGACCGACTTCGGCGGTGGCGATGACGACGGTGGCGACGGGTTCTCCCTGTGGGTTCAGTTCGAGTCTTATCCGAGCGGTAGTGAAATCGTCGTAGCCTTCGGAGTAGGCGAGGTTCTTAAAGCCGACAGCCACGCCGACGCCTCGGCGGACATCGCTGACATCTGCAGTCATACCGGCGCCACCTGGGAGAGACATCATCGCCGCCGTGGAATCCAAAGGGAGTGGCATCGGATGGGACACGGCTGCTCGGATCACTTCTTCTACCGGCGCTTGCCCTTTGATCACCTGGCCGGTGATCATCTTATCGTTTCTCCTCAGCACGTTCTTCAAACGGAACTCGACTGGGTCCATGCCTAGCTCGGCGGCGAGTTTGTCCATCTGGGCTTCGTGGCCGTAGCAGACTTGCACGGCACCGAAACCGCGCATCGCTCCGCAAGGCGGGTTGTTAGTTCGCGCAACCCATCCCTCTACTTTTGCGTTCGCCAGTCGGTAAGGTCCTGCAGCGAAGCAGACGGCGTTTGATATGACAGCGTTGCTTGACGAAAGATAGGCGCCTCCGTCTAAGATGATACGAGCTTGCACGTTGACCAATAAGCCGTCACGGTTTGCGTGGTGGCGGTACCACATTTTCGCCGGGTGGCGGTGCACATGACCGAAGAAGGACTCGTCACGCCCGTAGACCATCTTCACCGGGCGCCCGGTTCTCAACGCTAGGAGACACGCGTGGATCTGCAAGCTGACGTCCTCACGTCCGCCGAACGCGCCGCCCACCCCCGCGAGGGTGACCCGCACCATTCGAGGGTCCATGGCGAGGCTCTCGGCGATCTGGTCCCTGTCAGCGTGGAGCCATTGCGTGGCGACGTACAGGTCGACCCCTCCGTCGACAGACGGGACCGCCAGACCCGACTCTGGTCCCATGAAAGCCTGGTCTTGCATGCCGACCTCGTAGGTTCCTTCTACGACGACGTCGCCGACGGTAGACGGATCCCCCGTGCGGATGACGATATGGCGGAACACGTTGCCGTCGGGATGCAGCGCCGGTGCGTGTATGGCCGCTTCGGCGCTGACGAGAGGCTTCAGGGGTTCGTAGTCGACGCGGATCGCCGCAGCAGCCCGCCGAGCGGTGTCGGGATGGTCCGCAGCGACAGCGGCGACCGGCTCGCCGTGGTAGCGGACCACGTCAGAGGCGAACACAGGTTGGTCGGCTCTTTCCAGACCGAACGTCTTACGACCCGGCACATCCTCGGCGCTGATCACAGCCCTCACGCCTGGGATAGCCAAAGCCGCCGAGATGTCGATACCTTTGATGAGAGCAGCCGGATACGGACTGCGCAAGGTCCGCCCCCACAGCATCCCGTCCATCCACAGATCGGAGGCGAACGCGAACTCGCCTTTCGCTTTGGGCCCTCCATCTGGTCGAAGGACGCTCGTACCGAGCTGGGAGCCCCGTCGGCGCACGACGGAAGGGCTAACCATTTGCCCGCTTCTCCTGCACCAAACGCACCGCCTCCAGGATCCTCCCGTAACCGGTGCAGCGGCAAAGGTTACCCGACAGCGCTTCGCGTACCTCCAAGCCGGCAGCGTCAGGTCTTCGAGTCAAAAGGTCGTGGACGGCTACGACCAGACCTGGAGTGCAGAACCCGCACTGGACGGCTCCCGCCTCGACGAAGCAGCTTTGGATGTCGTCTGCCACGCCCGACGCGCTGAGGCCCTCGACCGTGGTCACCTCTGAGCCTGCGGCGTCAACGGAGAGCACACAGCAGGCGCACACAACCTCGCCGTCGAGCAGGACGGAGCACGACCCGCACTCCCCCTGTTCACAGGCGTTCTTGGACCCGGGAAGTCCCAACCTCTCTCGAAGCACGTAGAGAAGGCTCTCGCCTACCCAGGAGCCCTCCACCACCCTCTGAGTGCCGTTGAGCGTCATCGAGTAGGTGTCTACCGGCTCGAATGCCCGCACCGTGGCTCCGGCTTCGGATGGCTCTGCTTCACGTAACACGGGTCAAGCTCCTCCTCATAGCCCGTGCCGCTATTACCGCCACGGCACGCTTTCTGTAGTCTGCGGTACTGCGATGGTCGGTGATAGGTCGGGACGCTTCGGCTGCGAGCTCCCCGAAACGTTCTAGGGCAGACCCCGAAGCACTCATCTCGTCCCAATTGATCGCCTCAGATATCATCTCTTCGGCTCCACGAGCCCGGATCGGCACTGGTCCTACCGAGCCTAGGCCGCAGCGGACCGCCCGCTCTTGGACGTCCACCACGACCGCCGCCGAAGCTATGGATATCACCATAGCGTTGCGGGTTCCCACCTTGAGGAACTGTTGGGGACCTGCGATCCTCGGTACGGTCACTTCCGAAACGACCTCGTCGGGACCTATCGTCGTGGTCTTCACCCCGGTTATAAGCTCGCACAGGGGCACCACCCGGCGGGACTTGCTGCTGACTAGCACGACGTCAGCGTCGAGAGCCGCCAGCAGCGGGAGTGTATCGCCAGCGGGACTGGCAGTGGCGACGTTCCCGCCCAAAGTCCCAGCGTTTCGTATTTGCGGTGAGCCGACCGTTCGTGCGGCTGCGGCTAGGGCCGGCAGCACCCCCGATAGACGCTTGACCATTTCGCTGTAGGTGGTTCCGGCACCTATGCGGATCGTTCGCTCCCCCACCTCGAAGTCTTTGAGCTCGGCGACCCTGCGCAGGCAGACCACCCCATCGGGTCGACGATGGCCGTAATTTACCTCGACGCAAAAGTCGGTCCCTCCGGCAAGCACCTGCGACCCTGGGCGGTCGTCTAGGGCTGACAACGCCTCGCTGATCGTCCTCGGAAGCGCAACCCTCATCAGTGCCGAACCTCCCGTCGAAGGAAACCGCCGCGTCGATCCATCGTCAACCGACTTTACATTCTGTCAAAGACGACCGTCGTACGCCGAGTCTGCCGTCCAACGAAATCGGTCTCACGCCGGTTGCAGTTGGCCGTCAGCCAACCCGACGACCTCAACACCCAGCGTCCGCCGCCACTCCACGGGGTCTGTGACGCTCTCGGTGACCAGCACAAGCGCCCTCGTCCCCAGCGGAGCGCCCAAAGCGTCGGACATACCGGCCGACCGGATCGCCCTGAGACCACCGAGCGCTGCGGCTCCCGTCTCCCCTGCGCACACCCCTGCCATGGCTAAGTCCCGAACTGCACAGCGTGCCCAGTCGTCTCCTATTACGACCATTGCGTCGAGACCAGCCGACACTTTCGGCCAGGCGACCACCGACGGGGTTCCGCAGTTGAGCCCCGCCATGATCGACCTGTGAGGGCCGGGGACGCTCACAGGCGACCCTTGGCGTATCGATGCCGCCACGCACGCCGCGTCAGAGGGCTCCACGCCTATCATGGTCAGGTCTACTGACGGCCGCCCGGTCGGACCTCCGGCGCGGAAGTGAGTTACCGCGGCCGCAGCAAGGGCGCCAACACCCACGGGCACTACGACAGTGTCGGGAGCAGCGATGCCACCCTCCGAGAGGGCTTCGTCTATCTCCTGGAACATCGTCGAGTAGCCCTCAATGACCCACTCGGGGACGTCGGTGTAACCCGGCCAGCTCGTGTCGGAGACGACCAAGCAGCGGGGCCCCGCTTCCTGCGCCGACCGAGCGACTGCGTCGTCGTAGTCCCCGTCAACTTCTATCAGCTCGGCACCTTCGGCCCGGATCGCCTCGATGCGGGCTGGGGCTGTTCCCGAGGGGACGAAGATCCGGGCGCCGAGACTCACGAGGCGTGCCATGCGCGCTACGGCTCGCCCGTGGTTACCGTCGGTCGCCGCGACGAGCGTAAGGGGTCCCGCAGACGCGAGGATTTTGGCCAGCTCGTCGATGTCGTTCCATGGACCGGGTTCTGCGCCTAGGTGTGCGCTCAGAGCCCTGTAAGAAGCCCACGAGGCTCCAAGCATCTTGAAAGAGGGCAGGCCGAATCGCTCCGACTCGCACTTGACAAGCAGTTCGTCCAGGCCCAGCTGCTCGGCCAGAACGGGCACCGAGAGCAAAGGCGTGCGACGGTAGCCGGGAAGCCTCCTGTGGAAGTCGCGTGGGGTCATGCTCATGGAACTTCCCCCAGACGACCGCCTCTCATCGAAGGGATCGCCGGGCCGGAGGGGGCTTTCGCGCACGATCACGGAGCGCCGGGCGAGATTCGCCACGAGCTCCGGCTGGGTGCTCACGCGGTCCATCCCGAAAAGGCGTCGATCATCGCTTTCACGTCGCCGAGCGGGTAGAGGATCGGGCAGGTGCAACCTGCATTCACGTAGTCCGCCACCCGCTTGCGGGCCTGTTCAGGGGTGCCGGAGGCGGTGAGCATCCTTACTACGTCGTCGGGAACGAGACGTGAAGCCGCTTCCACCTGCTCGCGCGTAGCCGGCCACGTGAGAATCTCCCCTACCGCGTCGAGGAGGGACTGCGGAACCCCAGACGCTGCCATGATGTGCGGCTGCTGGCCAAGGTACTGCGTCACCATCATACGCGCCATGTCCAAAGCAACAGCCTCGTCGTCGTGTACGGAGCACACGACTAGCTGCGGACGGTCGAGGTCTTGCATGCGCCGGCCAGAAGCTTCCAGACCGATCTGCAAGTGCTCCATTGCCCGCTGGTTGTAGTCGGGGGAGACCAGGTAGTTAAGCACGACCCCGTCGGCTATCTCACCGGCTAGTTCCATCATTTTCATTCCCGTTGCGCCGATGTATATCGGAACGTCCTTGGCTTTACGTTCCTGGTAGACGTAATCGAGCTCTACGCCGTCGAGGTGCACCCACTCTCCGTGGAAGGTGACAGTCTCGTCGTGGAGCAGGGCTCGGACGGCTGTCACCACCTCCCTCATCACAGTGAGAGGTCGTGCTCGGGTGATACCGACTTTCGCTGCAAGGGGATCCCACCATGCTCCCAGACCAAGGATCACTCTCCCCGGGGCAAGATCGTCGAGGGTGGAGAAGGTAGCGGCGAGACGCGCAGGGTTCCTCGACCAGCAATCGGAGACGCCCGATCCGAGTCGGATATGCTCCGTCACCGCCCCGTAGGCAGCGAGTGGCACCGTGGCTTCTCTAACAAGGCGGCTCTCCGCCTGCCATACAGCGTCGAACCCCCGCTGCTCGGCGTACCGGACGAAGTCCATGCCATCCCGGATGGTGTGGGCGTCTTGGAGATACAACGCGCTTGGGGTCGTCATCGACAATGTCCTCTCCCAGGGATCGGGCTCGTTCCCTTTCGTCAAGGATGCCATGAGCTTGACGTTTCATCAAGCAGTTTTTTACAAATCATACAATCCGTCGCCCGGGCTGGCAGCCAGCAGCGAGAACGAGGACTGCCGTCTTCGATCCGGTAGTCGAAGCGCCGGCGATCCTCGACGCTCTGTTCCATACCGACGAGCGCACCGACAAGTCGTACCGTGGTTCTGCGTGCCTAACAGCGCAAACCCGGAGGTTCGCGCACTGGCGCCATGCGTGCCCCAGGCAGTGTGCCCCAGGCAGTGTGCCCCCGGCCGGAGCCGGGGCAGACCTCCGACGGGTCGTACGGCTGAGCCGGCGACTTCAACTCGCCACAAGGTCGACCGACGGAAGTGGGTTGGGATCCCGCCGCGATTGAGTTCCTGGGCCGGCGCGAACATCCTCCATCGGGGCTCCCCCGCCACACGCGTTCAGGCTCGATGAAGTTGCCTGAGGATCGACACGCCGGTCCAACGCTTCCGCAACAGCTCGCCAAAGCCCTAGAAGACCCCCAACGGCTGACCCGAGCCCTTCTCTGCTCATGAGACCGTGGTATACTAGACCCGCCGCGATGTCGGCTGTGTACGGTCACGATGAGGGGCCTGGGCGTAGCCCTCCTCCGAGTCGATAGGCACCACGGGTTTTCCGTTGTGTCGAGGACACGATGCAGACGCCACCGTCGTATCGAGGGAAACGCCGAAGATGGACTTCGGTACCCCCGACATGCGAGGCGCCCGAGGCTTCGGTCTCCGGACGACCGGCTCCACCGTCCGAAACCGAGCCCAAGGAGGCGCCTCGATGTCGACCCAACCTTCGTATTCCGAATTCCAATCCCCACGCTCCGCTGCAGCCGATGACGACGGGGGACTGCCGCCGCGGCCGATAGTCCGGCCACCGAGTCGGGCGAAGGTCACAGCCCGCCAGCGGCTCGCCGATGCGCTGGTGGAGCGCCACGTTCACGATGAGGCCTCCGCTATGGCCATCGCCCGGGCCGTCGTCAATCCCACCAGTACCCGGGTGGCTCTCAGCTCCCCGATCAATGAGCGCGTCCCAGGCGGAACCCTGCACATGGTGCACGTAGACGTATGGCCGGCGGCCGTTACGCCCAGCCCGATCAACCCGCGCGCCGCCGGCGACCGTCCCTTCCCGGCTGGGACGCCGGCCGACCCTCGACATCGGAAATTTCGTCGCCCGCTCGTCTCTGCGGGTTGTGACCCGAGCGGTGCACCAGTCCTCACGCTCGCCGTGGATGACCAGGACCACTTGGTCGACGGGCTCCAGAACGCCATGGACGTGCTGATGTCCACAGCGGAGAAGCTGATCGCCGACCTCCCCATTCAGGGAGTGATGCGTCCCATCACTCTCGTACCGCTTCGGATCATGCACGCGAACGGGGAGCCCGATCTCACCGTCGCCGCTTCTCCTGACGGGTCGAGCCGCACCACGATCGCGTGGCGCCATTGGGGTCTTGAGACGGCGGTGGAGGTCTACCGGAGCGACGATCGCAAGCTCGGCCAGCGCATCGCCCGCGTGGAGAGCCTGGCAGACAAAGACGCCTCGCTCCTGAGCGACGAGGAGAGGGCTCTCCTGCGTCTGGCAACCATGCCGGCCGAGGTCATCGTCGGATATACGCCTGATCCCGGCTCGACCACATCCTTCGCTCAGGCAGTCGAGGCGTGGGTCGCTGCTATCCACATCGACCCGCCCCGCCCTTGGGGCACGTCGGCCGACCTCGACACCAAAGCCTCGACGATCCTTGCGTCCTTCGCCGAGCAGGCGGGCTGGAACGCTCAGTACCTTGACTACCTCGCCGGAATGTTGACCCCGGACGAGGCGACGGCCGCCGGCTTCCGCCCTTACGCCGACGCACGGTCCGTCGAGATCATGGCGGTGCTCGGTGACGACCAGAACGCCCGGATCTTGAACGATGGGCTTCGACGACTCCTGGGCGGCGGCCGTAGGCCCCGGCGACCGGAACGGCTGGAGCCCCTGATCGAGCTGATGCTTCGGCCGCTTCGTGGCATAGCGACACCGGCGGAGGTCGGCGTTGCCAGGGTTATTCTCTCCAACCTCCGGGACATGGCCGAGTGGAACCGGAAGGGATGGCGACCGAGCACCCTCGACCTGGATGGCCTGCGGGCCGCCGCAGGAAACGAGCTCGGGGAGGCTGCAGCCCGCAGAGAGGACTACGAGGAGGCCGCGCAGGTCGGTCCATTCGTACTGGAGCTGGCCTTCATGGCCGTGTTCTGGCTGGCCCGTCATGGCGGCTTGCGACGCCAGACCCGCCGCGGGGAAGGCTATGACGACCGCGAGCCGCAGCACCTCTTGCGGGAGATGATGGCCAGTGCCTACGGGCTGGACATTTTCCAACAGGCGGTCATCGACGGGCGCGCGGGACGAGCACCCAGGGCTATTCGCCCGGACGGTTCGATCGCCACCAACGCCACCGGTGAGGACATCCTGGTAACCACGGATTGGCTCAAGGAGGCCTTCCCGGTCAAGCGCCGGACCATCCCAGGGCCGGACCGGCCTAGCTACAGCCAGGCCGTGATTGGCGTACGCAACGCCATCAACGACCTGACCTCCGCGATCCGGTCACTGACCGGCATTCGTGGTCCCGGTGGCGAACGGCTGGCACAGACTCTCGGCATCAAGCCGTCGGTCGTGGAGGACATGCGCAAGGACCTGAGCTGGGTGTCTGACGAGCTGGGCTTCTGCTCCAGGGTATGGCAGGAGCGCCACAGTGCGGAGGCAGAGGCGACCGACGACGAGGTGGACGGGCTCACTGACGAGGAGGACGAGGAGGTGGAGGCATGACCCCAACGACCTACCGTGTGCTCTGCGCATATGCCGGACCGGCCCTTAGCAGGCCCCACCCCTGGCCCGTTCCAGCCAGCCGTCCCTTTCCCTTGCAGATCCGGTCGGCCGTGTACGTGATCGAGGATGGCGACGGCCGGTGCTGCTACGTCGGATCGGTCAACCGCAGAGCCGGCGGGCTGGCCGAGCACCTTGACAATCCGGCCAAACGTTCAGTGTGGCATCACGTCTGGGTGGTACCCCTGATCTCCCCTATAGCTGAAGTCGAGGTGCGCCGCATCGAGGGAGTGATCGGGGCCCACCTCGGTCCTTACCTCTCAAGACGGCTGCCGTTTCCGTTGCCCTCGTCCAGCCGCTCCGTTCGTGCGGTGAGTCGGCCGTGAGCGTGCTGTACCGGGCGGTGTTCGCTGATCACCGTCGCGATCTTGTGCCCGAGGCCCGGCGGCTCTTCTCGGACTGGCTGATCACCAAGGAAATACCCGTCGACGTTCCGGACACGGGACGGGTTGAGGGCGATGGCCAGAGTGTTGACGTGGTAACCGCTGAGGACGGTGACCTGCAAGCCGCCCGGTTCCGGCTCGACGAAGAGGCCGCCGGCCACCGTTGGTCCACCATTCTCACGGTCATGGCCACGGAGCTGGAGGGCTGGGCCTGGATAGACCTGGAGCGGGTCAGTGATGATGCCTACGGTCCGCCCCCGATACTGGGGGCTCCACGTCTCGTGCGGAAGTTCCTCGAGTCCTCCGCCTGCCGGGCGGGCTCGACGGTTCTGAGCCCGACCGTCCGGGTCGTCGACGAGACGGGCGCCGGGGACCTACTGAAGGAGCTGCTCGACCCAGGCCGGACGGTCCCGGTGGTCGTCGCCAGCCGGGATACAGCCGATCCGTCGGCATCTAGCGCACGGGCAGAGGCGCTAGCCGGAGCGCTGGTGGGCATCGCGAACGTGTGGGCGCTCGACGGCCTCGCCACGAGCGTGTTATCGGAGGAGCTGGGTACCGATCTCCACGTCTATGGCGGCGCGGTAAGAACATACCTCCCGGGCCTCACCATCCCGGACCGCTATCCCGGCCGACACCGCTTCGCAAGACGGGAGCTGTTCCAACCCCATCCGCGCCGCGGGGCACAGGTCGTAGCCCGGGCCATGGTCGCCAAAGCCGTGGCCACCCGGCCCCCTCTGCTGTTCCGAAACCGGGTCGCCCTGTTGCCCGGTTTCACCCGCCACGGTCGAGACGCGGAGCAGCTACTCGCAGAACTGGTAGCTGTCGAAGAAGAGCGGGATCGCCTTCAGCAGGAACTCGAGTGGCAGATCCTCGAGGCGGAAGAGGCAGCCGCCGAAGCGAACGACGCTCGTTCAAGGGTGCGGTGGTTGGAGCAGCGACTCGGCGAAGCCAATATCTTCCTGGCCGGGGTCCCCACGCCAGAGGCCGAAGTGCCCGCCCTCGCCACCACCTGCGTCGAGGCGCTCGACCTGGCTAAGCGCCACCTCGATTTGGTCGTGGTGGGCGATACCGAGGCCTACGCCGAAGGGCTGGACCAGCACATCAAGGCTGGGACCTGGGGCCGAAAGGCCTGGCAGGCTCTCCAGGCGCTGCAGTCCTATGCCAAGGCCAAGTCCGCGGGCGAGTGGAGTGGCAACTTCCTGTCGTTCTGCCGCTCCAGCCCGCCGGGTTGTCAGGTGATCCCGGCGGAGTGGGTCGCAGCGGCTGAGAACGAGACCACCACGAAGAACCCGAAGTTCCGACGTGCGCGCACCTTTTCGGTCCCCACGGGCGTGAGTCCCGACGGCGAGGCGTACATGGAGGAGCACATCAAGCTGGAGAAGGGGTCCGACCCGGCGCCCAGACTCCATTTTTGGGACGACACCGGCGGCAAGACGGGCAAGATCTTCGTCGGCTACCTCGGCCGTCATCTTCCGAGCTTTGAGACCAACTGAACCCCAAGGTTCGAAAAGTGCCTCTTACTGGCCTCCTTCAGGGCCTTCGAGATCTTCAGCCCACTTCTCGAGATCGATGTCGTCAAGATCGACTTCTCCCTCATCCCTAAGCTCAAGGACCTCGTCCGCCAGCGGAGGCGGCTCCCATGGTGGCAGGTGGTCGTAGGTTTTCCCCACCCTCTTCACGGCAGCCGGGATGACCTCTATTCCCGGCAGGCGAAGTATTCCGCTGGCCTGCTCGGCCCGTCTTTCCCGCGCCGCTCGGGCTCGCTCCTGCGTCGTGGGGATGGTTCTCGTCGATGCTGAGTTGTAGACGTGCGACATAATCTTGTCCCCCGGGCTTGAGTCGGTAGCGAAGACCATGGTGTAAACAGGCTGGCCCGCCGTGTTGACCAGTTGAAGTGCGTGGGTCGTCTTGTATGCGAGAGCCTTCTCCAGCCGCCAGCGCAGCAAGTTGACGAACTCGGCCCTTTCCTCTTCCGGGCTGATCTCGCCCTCCTGCCGCAGCTTGTGGATTGCCGCCCAGTCGCGGACTCCGAAGAGCCGGTCGAGTCGTTCGGCCATGCGCCGGCCGATAGCTCCCGACAGGCCCAGTACCCGGGCCAAAGCCGGCTCCGGAAGCAGGATCCATTGCTCGACTTTCGTCTTCTTGTCCGCCCGCCAGGTCGCCAATTGCTCGACGGTCTGCCATGCGACTTGCAGTCCTCGTGGATCGAGGAACGCGTAGGTCGGGGCCCACCGGATTGGATCGAGCCACAGGAGTGCCTCACTCAAGGTTTCGTTGCAGTCACCAGCGAAAACCCTCCAGCACTGATCCGTCGGCCGTGCTTGCCGGATGGCCGTTTCCAGGGCCATGGCAGGGCCGGGCAGCTCGAAGAAGGCGAGGCGCGTGAACTGGGGCTCGTTCTCCAGGGCGATTCGGGTGGAACCGGGAAAGCTTCCCGCCTCATGACGTCGAGGGTTGTCGTAGCTACCTGCGAAGAGATCGAGGTAGATGGCCTCGCTGGATCGTCCCCGTACGGCTGTTGTGAAGCTGTGGAGGTACTCGCGCAGAATCTGGAGCTTCACCTCCGACCACCAGCCCCAGCCTCGGCGGGTGGGGAGGTTCATGCCGGCTCGGCCATCCTGAGAGGCATTTCGTCATGCAGGCGACCATCCAGCGTGCGGCCGCCGGATTTGGGGGTCCGACCGCCCCACTGCTTGAAGAAGAAGGGTACGCCGGCGGCGGCGCATTGGTCTCTTAGGTCGGCGACCCACTGAGCCTGCATCGGCCTTGCGTCGGGGCCGCTCTCCCCGCCAACGATGACCCAGTCGATTGAGGACAGATCGAGACCGGGTAGAGGGCCGAGTAATGGCTCCGCGCTAATGAAGCGAGTGCCGGCAGGAACTGTCCGGAGGTGATCGATCCGGAACGCATATCGCTCCGTCTCGACGCTCACGCCCATCCATAGGTTGTCGGGCCATTCGAGTCGGTCAGCCAGAGTGGCGAGCCGCTTCGACCGCTTGGTGAGCACCTGGAAGGTGTGGTGCGGAGTGTCAGCGATGACCTCGAAGACTGACCGTATATACGCGACCGGGACTTTGGGATGGAAGAGATCGCTCATCGAATTGACAAATATCAATCGGGGCGACGCCCAGGTCCGAGGGATGGCAAGCGTCTCGGGATGAATACTGAGGCCAAAACCCGGCCCACTTGTTCGCGTGTCCCCGTCGTTTTGGTACTTCGGTTGACCCATGGCCTTGAGTCGCTTGGCCAACGTCAAGGCATAGCAGTTGTCGCAGCCAGGTGAGGTCCGATCACACCCCGTGGTCGGATTCCACGTTGCCTCCGTCCATTCAATTTCGCTCCTGTCGCCCATCCGTCACCTCCTCTCCCGCCGTCTGTCGATGTAAGGTCCTCGATGCCTCTAGCTCCAGATTCGCTGGTGGGTGTGACAGCATCTCCCTCGACAGGAGCAAAGCCACCGAAGACAACATGGGCGCCGAGGTACGGTCACCAATGCGCCCGCCGTCCGGTGGTCTGCTCCCCTTCCTTATGCGTCCTCCCGGGCAACCGAGGACTCGTACAGCGCCGTTACTCGCCCACCTTCGAACTGGCGCACCGCTGACCGCACGTGGGAGTCCTGGAGGTCGAGTGTCCGTAGCGCGTCTCCCACCTTGGCCACAGACTCGATGCGGAGGAATTCGGACCCGTACTGCTCGGCGTAGTTGGCGAGGGCCCGGAGCTTGAACTTGGCGTCAGCCAGGTGGTCGCCATGGGGATCGACGATCGAAGCAGCTAGTGACCCGTCGTCGCGCCGGGAAATCACCAAGAAGTCGACCTGGAGTGACTTCCAGTTACCGCTCTCGTCCTGATAGGCGACTCGTAGTGCTGAACGGCTGGCACGGGCGGGGTTGCGGTACCAGGCCACCGTGGACTTGCGGCTGATCTCGGTCCGCACGACGACCGTCTCCCAGTCGTTGAGCTTTGCAGGGAAGTCCCCGCCTGCGTCGGCGTAGAGGTGCCTCTCAAAAGTCGGGAATGCATTGCCGTCAGCGTCTTGGGTCGATGCCACCTCGTTCAGCGGGAGTTCCACGCCTACCCGTTCGAGATGTGAGGTCTGCTCTTGCACCTTCATGTAGGCGTCGCGGTTCGCTCCGGTGGTGTTCTTGATCTCGACGGCGAACCTCGTGAGCTGGTCATGGACCCATGCTGTGGCGGCGAGATCCAGCTCTGCCAGGACCTCCTTGACCATCAGAAGCCCGGCCACCTCTACCCTGACATCGCGGGGGTCGTCGTCTGGCGCTTTCGTCCGCCGGTAGGCGAGGTAGTCGGTGCCGGCACCTTAGCGTACCGACCGTATGACCCGACGGGTGTCGCGGTCGAGATCCTGAGCGTGTGTGGCGATCGAGCGGGTCACCACGCCGATCTCCTGGCCGGTATGGGTCAACGTCGTGCGGCTGATATCGGCTGACTCTATGTTCCCGATGTTGTCGGCCACCTGGTCGGCGTATTGGGCGGCGAGCCCGTCGAGCTTACTGTTCAACAGCTTGCGCAGGTCCTCGCCTGCGTGGTCGTTGAGAGCACCGCCCGGAACCTCCGAATCAGTGAGGAGCTTGGCGAGGATATTCGCTCGCCGAAGCGGGCTTGCCAGAGGATCAGGCGTCGGCACGCTAGGCAGCGACTCGACCAGGGTGAAGACTTCAGCGGGCAGACGCTCGTTGCGAGGGAACAAACGGGTCCGGACCACCACCTCGGTCGGTACGCCGTCACCAGGCCGTTCGAGCTCGGCCTTGATCTCGGCGAGAGATTTTCGGTTGAACAACGGCAGATAGCAGGCAACGGAATTCAGAACATCGTCGGTAGGCACCCGCCGTGCCAGTGGCTGGCGGACCATGCGCCCGATCACCTGGGCGATGTGGGTGGAGTCTGAGGCCGGTCGCTCGCTGTAGAGCACCTCGGCACGTGGGCAATCCCACCCCGTGGAGATGGCCTCCTTGGCCAGGACCACCCGAACTTCGGTCTCATCGTGGATCGATTCGGGGTTCACCCATCGGATGCGCCGGTCAGCGACGTCGAGATCCTTGTGCTCCCCGAAGACGTTCACCACGGCATCGGGACCCAGCCCGGGCCATTGGGAGTCCAGCACACCAATAAGCTCGGCCAGCTTTGTCTCGGAGGCCTTGTCCGGCACCTGCATGACCAGGATCGGCAACACAGTGGGTTCATGCTCGGCTTCGGCGTACTCAGCCCATCTCTTCTCGTAGTCGAGAGCGCTCTGGATCGCCTCTCTCAGCAGAGTGGATCCGAACGTGCCCGCTTCGGCAGGTTCATCGAGAACGAGCTGGTCTTTCACCAGGCCAGATGCGCGCACCTTGGCCAGGTCGACGGCAACGGCCGGCAATGCGGTGCGGTCGCTAATACCGGCCATTGCGGCGTTGAAACGGTCGATCGTCGCTGAGATGCCCCACACGACCGGGACGGGCGGGTTGGTACCGGGCTGGCCGTTGATGATCCGCTGGACAATCGTTGAACGGTCTCGCTCCGCCTTCATGCCCTTGTGGGCCTCGTCCAGTATCAGGTACAGGTCAACACGTCCGTCATTGACCGTGTTGGCTATGACCTCCCACATGGAGATCTCCCGGAGATTGTTGCCGCCTTGCGCCAGGCCGCTGTTCTTGGACAGCTTCTGCACGTTGAGGAAGTAGACGCGGCCGGCGTCGAGGTTACGGTTGAGGAAGTCGTTTTCGATGATCACCAGCTGGTTGGGATGAAGCAGGTCTGACGCCTCGATCATTCGCTTTCGGGTCTGGCGGTTAAGGGCCGGGTCGTCGGTGACCCACAGGAAACTCGCAGGTCGGTCCGGCTCTACACCTAGATCGGCCGAGCCATGCACCATCGCCTCGATGACCGCCGTAGCAATGACCGTCTTCCCCGAACCAGTTACCGCTGAGAGGGCAAACGACGATCGCGTGTCATGGGAGGCCCAAAGGTCGCGGGCGGCCATCAGCCGCTTGAGAACCGTGGCGGCGGCCTCTCGCTGGTAGTCGAAGAGGTCGTACCTCACTCGATGTCAGCCTCGTCCGGCATCGCCTTACCGACGTTCAAAGTGAAGGTCGAGAGGTAGTTCTCATATAGCCGCACGGCCTCAATCCCAGTGGGCAATTCAGAGGCGATAGCGGCGAACACTGAGGGTGAATCGGTCACGATGAAGACTGTCCTCACCGCGTCATGCAGGCTCGAAACGAAGCTGCGCCAATGGTCAGGGTTGAACAGCACGCCATAGGTTTCGGTGACTGCGTGGTGTGGCGCGTCGTTGTCGATCATCTCCCCACGGCTGCCGGCTCGGAGCCACAGTAACGGTGCTATCCCAGCGAAGGCCGCTGAAATCTCTATGTCCTCTGGGTCGAGGTACGTCAGCTGAAAGAACTCCAGGTTCTCATCCAGCCCTTCAGACATGGGAAACGCGTCGGTGAACCGGTAATGCCCCTTCACCGGTTCGCCGTTGGCTGCTACACCCGTGACCGCGGCAGTTAGCCGAGGGCGCGTGATCTGTTCGAAGATGCCGAGGGCTTCAAACTCTGGGTCGCCGCGTCGAAGGCCACGCTCGGTCAGTGTCTTCGCCTCCGCTTCTGAGACCTCGTTGTTCGTTACGAGGATGCACTGCCGGCGCCCTCCGTCTTGGTGGTTGAGGCGCGCTACAGCGTGCGCTGTGGTTCCTGATCCGCCGAAGTAATCCAGGACTACGGCGTTTGGCTTATGACCGACTGCAATCCGCAGGACGTCTTCGACCGCATATAGCGACTTCGGAAATGGAAATCTACGATTCGGGATGAAGGCCTGTAGGAGGGTCGTTCCATAACGCTGTGCGTCGTGAGACGGGAAGTCCCACTGCGTCAAGGGCATCCTCCGCTTTCCCTCGGGGTAGCGGGCGATCATGCTTCCGTCCGGCCGGCGCCCGACCACTTGCGCTCTACCTGTCTCGATATCAGCGATCGGACCGGTGCGAAGGTACGAGATCACGTACTCCTGGGGGCCGCCGGGCTGATGGCGTCCGACCCGAGCGTAGCCTTGCTCGAGGCGGCGTTCGAACTCTTCGCGCGTGAGAGCCCAGTTCATTTCAGTTCCGTCCTCGCGGACCGGGAAGACGGACGCGCACCCGTCCCGCCGCGGAGCAGAATCCCGGTCTTGATCTGGAGGAAGGGGGTCTCCCGTGCCAACGATGCACGCGGACTCTCTGTCGACATAGATCGGGTAGAACTGCGAACGGCCACCCTTCGACGTCCCACGCCGCGATGCGAGGTCTCTGCGACGGAAGGGCTCCCACTCCACAGGCACCTCGGCGGCTTCCGCCGCAAGCATCGGCCGCACTTCGAGGGAACCAAGCTGCAGAAAGAAGATGTATTCGTTGGTACGGGAGAATTCGTTCTGTCGGCCTGTTCCGGCCGGATTGATGACCGAACTCACCATCTGTGCTCGTACGCCGGGAAAGACCTGTTCGAGCAAAAGACCAAGGCGCAGGTGCTCCTTCTCGTCGATAGTCACGATGAGCGCTGAGTCAGAGGGATTGAGTAGCTGCTTCGCAAGTGTCAATCGTCGTTCCATGAAGGCGAGCCACTTCGAGTGCCGGTAGGCGTCGTCCTTGTCGACGTAGTCGTTGCCATACTTCCAGTCGCGTGCTCCCGAGTTGTAGGGCGGATCAATGTAGATACAGTCGATCTTCCCGGCGTGGGTGAACTGCAGTGCTTCGAGAACGTGATGGTTCTCACCCTTGATCACGGCATGCGAAGGCTTGTCGCCACCGGCGCGTAGAGATCCGAGTTGACGGAGCCCGGGGTAGATCGCTTCCCCGAAGTCGGCGACGACGACGAGATCCTTCACGGGGCACACCTCCGTCTCGCCGTCATCGGTCCGGAGTGTCGCCTTGCCTCGGAGGACCTTCACGACATCACGCGGTTCGCCGCCGTCGTCCTCCCGAAGGACGACCTTGGTGCCGCGACGGACGGCGTGCTCGGGTAGCTGGACCCGCTCGGGCAGATGCTCTTCGAAGACGAGTCCGAATCGACGCTTCGCCCGAAGAAGAGCGATTTGGCGCTTCAGGTCGGATCGGAGAACGGGATCGTCGACCTTGTCGAGGAGAACGTCGAGCTCGCTGGCCATCGGTCAGGCGTCCCCTGCATCGGGATGTAGCCGACCGGGCCGCCCGATGCTCCGGCGGCGACCGTGGCCGGCGGCTCGGCAGTCCCTGTCAGGAGATTGATGTTTCGGGGTGGTTCGTATCATCACAGTGCTTTCCGGCCGGGACCGTCTGCGGCAGCGTCCAGGCTACTGACGCGGCCCTCGCCAGGGTCGGACCGACCGGGGGGCCGGTGGCTGTTTTGAACCAAAGCGGCCCTGACCACCCGGTTCTTGGGTGATGAAGATGCCGCCCTGGCCGGGGTTTGTCCCAAATCGGGCCGCAAACCTCTATTTGGGGGGTGGAGATTGCTCGCCCGATGGGCTGGCGACCGCCATGTGTCACAAATCGTCCGTTCAGCCCTTATTTCGGAGGTGACGTTGCCTCGCTCCGGGTGAGACCCCGAACCAGGTTTGTCCAAAAGCGGCCCCTTCACCCCTATTTAGGGGGTGACGGACCGGACTGCCTTAACCGACCGCCGCCGGCTACGGCCGGCTCGACCCCACGGAGGACACCACGACCCCGCTCACGCTTGCCGCTACGAGTTCCCAGCCGTCGCCGACGACGGCCCCGCCCGGACCGGGAAACCCGGTCCACTCTCCGCTTGGCCGTTACTTGCTCCACCCCGGCCAGGAAACCTCTCACGTCGTCCACCACGTCCTGCGCGTGCTGGCCGACGTCGCCCATACCGCCTTGCCGGTCGTGATCAGCTTGGCTGTCGTCGTTGCCACCTGGAAGCTGGCGCAGGTCGTCGCCCGCCACCGCAGCCCTCGCACCGGCCGACTCGTCGAGGTCCGTCTCCCGGCAGATGTGGACCCGAAAGGGTCGCTCGCGTTATGGCGCACGCTGCACTCGGTTTTGTGGGCTCGGCGAGGGTGGCTGGCACCCGGCCCTCATCTGGCCTTCGAGATGGAAGGCAGCTACGCGGGGATCAGCCTGCGGTTCTGGGTACCGACGCAGGTGTCTCCGGTCGCGGTGGTCCGGGCGGTCGAGTCGGCATGCCCGGGCTCGCAGTGCGAGATCCGACCGGCCACCTCGCCGGTACTGAGCGGCAAGGCTCGAGTGGGAGGTGAGATGCGCCTGGCTCGGCCGGCCTGGCGGTCGATCTGCACCGACCACGCCGGTGATCCGCTGCGGACGGTTCTTGGTGCCCTCGCTATGGGCGGCGACGGCGAGCATGCCGTCATTCAGGTCCTGGTGAGGCCAGCGGGGTCACGGCAGCTCCGTTCATTGGCCGGTGCGGTCCGCCGTCTGCATTCGGGCAAGCCGACCGCGCTGGTGCCACGGGTGGTCGCGGCGTGGAGGACTACGCCTGCGGCAGCGGCCCGGCCGGATCCGTTCCGGGCCGCGGAGGCCCGCCACGCGGTCGACAAGGTGAGCGACCTGCCGGTGTTCGAGGTGTCCATCCGCTTCGGCGCGTGCGGCGATGTCGACGGCCGGCGGCGGCTGCGCTCGCACGCCCGTCAGCTCGGCGCCGCCTTCGGTGTCTACGCCCGCGACAACCACTTCGTCCCTCGCAGGCCGTTCGGCTGCCGGTGGCGGCTGGAGCGACGGCTGTTCGGGCGCGGCCAGCTGCTGGGGCTGTCGGAGGTGGCGGCGCTCGCTCATCTTCCCTACGGAGAGGCGATCCCGGGGTTGGTGTACGCCAGCGCGGCACCGGTCGCCCCGCCACCAGGGGTGCTGACCGGACGGGAATCGGACCGCTTCGACGGCGAGGGCGACGATGGCTGGCTCTGACGGTCAACGCCTCCGGGTGATCGGCGACACCGAGGTCGGGCCGCGGCGCGCGGTGGCCCTCGGGGTTGTCGACGGCCGGTTCCACGCCCACATCGTCGGCGCCACCGGCTCTGGCAAGTCGACGCTGTTGGCCAATCTGGTCCTCGCCGACGTGGCGGCTGGCCGCGGGGTGGTGGTCATCGATCCCAAGGGGGACCTGGTCGAAGACATCTTGGCCCGGCTTCCCGAGCGGGCGCTCGGGCGGCTGGTGCTAATCGACCCGAAGGAGACCGACGCCCCACCGGCGCTGAACGTGCTCGAAGGCGAACCGGCCGAGTTGGCGGTCGACCATGTGGTGTCGGTGTTCGCCCGGATCTTCTCGGCTTGGTGGGGGCCGCGCACCGACGACGTGCTGCGCTCGGCGTGCGCCACCCTGCGCCGCCTGCCCGGCGCCACCCTCGCCGATGTCCCGCTGCTGCTCACCGACGCCGCCTTCCGGGCGCCCCTGGTCAACTCGCTGTCAGATCGCTCCGGGCTGAAAGGGTTCTGGCAGGCCTACGACGCCCTCAGCCCAGCCGGCCAAGCACAGGTGATCGGCCCGATCATGAACAAGCTCCGCGCCGTACTGGCCCGCCCGATCGCCCGGGACCTGTTCGGCTCGGCCACCTCCAGCTTCAATATGGCAGACGTCCTGGACGGAGGGGTCCTCCTGGCCCGACTCCCCAAAGGCAGCGTCGGCGAAGACACCGCCCGCCTCGTCGGCGCACTCCTGGTCGCCGCGGTCTGGCAGGCCGCAACCGCCAGAGCCGACACCCACGCCCGGCCCGACGCCACCCTGTATATCGACGAATGCCAGAACTTCCTGGCCTTGCCGACCGGGCTCGACGACGTGCTCGCCGAAGCGCGGGGCTACCACCTTTCGATCGTGCTGGCCCACCAGCACCTCGGCCAGCTTCCACGCGACATCGCGGAGGCGGCATCGGCGAACGCCCGCAACAAGATCTACTTTTGCTGCTCCCCAGAGGACGCCCGAGTCCTGGCCCGCCACACCGAGCCTTACCTCAAGGTCTACGACCTGTGCCACCTCGACGCCCACCAAGTCGCCTGCCGGCTCGTCGTCGCCGGCAAGGACCTCCACGCCTTCACCCTGCGGACCCGTCCACTTCCAAGAGCGATCGCGGGACGCGTCGACGATGCGCGCACTCGTGCCCGCACCAATGCCGGGCGCAGCCGTGCCCAGCGCCGCCACGAGGCGTTGGTACGCCGCCGCCGTCACCGCCGGACTGCCGGCGGCGGGCCTGGCGGCGTCTCGCCCGGCGTCTCGGCCGGCGGGCCGCTCGGCGCTCCTGACACGCCGTCTACCGCCTCGGGCAACCGCCAGCACAGCGGCCGTCCCGCCTCGGCGTCTGGGGACCCCGACTCGTGGAATGATCTGTGACAACTTCGGCTTCTCGGCGGGGCGGCCCAGGGGCGCTGGCGGTGCTGGGTCGGCTGACCGATCGGGATCGGCTCATCTGTCGCATCCTGTGGGAGCACCGGGTCCTTACCACCGAGCAGGTCTGCGATCTGTGCTTCTCCAACCTCGTCACCGCCCAGCACCGGCTGGTCACTCTCTGGCGGCTCGGCGTCATCGACCGGTTCCGTCCGCTGCGCCCCACCGGATCGGAGTCGTGGCGCTACACGCTCGGCCCTGCCGGCGCGGCGATCGTCGCCGCCGAGCGCGGCGTGGACCCGCCCCGTGCCTCCGCACTGCAGGCAACGGTTGTCGCGCTCGCCGCCGGGCAACGCACCGGCCACACCCTCGGAGTGAACGGCTTCTTCTGCTCCCTCCATAAAACGGCGCGCCTCCACCCGGATATGGCGGTGGTCGCCTGGTGGTCGGAACGACGCTGCGCCGCGGAGTGGGGTGACCTGGTCCGCCCCGACGCCTTCGGCATCTGGGAACAGGGCGGCCAGCGGGTCGAGTTCTTCTTGGAGCACGACACCGGCAGCGAATCGCTCTCCCGGGTGGCGGCCAAACTCGACGGCTACCGCGACCTCGCCGAAGCGGACGGGTTTGCCCGGCCGGTCCTTTTCTGGCTCAGCAAGCCCGGCCGCGAAGCCGGGCTGCGCCGGGCACTCGACAAGGCCCAGGTGCCGGTCGCCACCGGCGTCCCCGGAGCCGCCGAACCGGCCGAGGCGGTATGGCTGCCTGTCGGACAGGAGACGCCACGATGGCGGCTGATCGACCTGGCGGAGTCGGCAAAAGCCCCCCGCCGATGACAGTAGGAAGCCTGGACCCATCCGCTGACGGCTGCCCGATCCCGGCTCCACCGGGGGGCGCAGGGAACTCGCTCTCGGTGACCTTGCGGGTGCGGCTGGTGGGAGGCGAGGCCGGCCGGGCGATTGCCGCCGCCCAGGGCCGCGCCCTGGCGGCCCTACTCGCATCCCTCGCCGAGGCAGAGGTAGGACAGGGCGAGGAGGTCTCGCCATGACCACAACCAGCCACGGGGCGCCCCGCTACGCCTGGTATGGGCGGGTGTCCACCGAGGACGAGCAGGACCCGACCCTCAGCTTCCCCCGCCAGTTGGCCAACGCCGAGCGCCAGGTCGCCGAGTCCGGGGGGCGGATCGTCGCCCACTACTACGACATCGAGTCCGGCACTCGCACCTATGCCGCCCGCGGCTCGGGGGGTCTCGCCGGGTTCGGCATCGCCATCCCCCGCGACGGAGGCCTCCGAGATCTTCTCTCCGCTGCAGTGGCCCGGCCGGCCCGCTTTGACCGGGTGATCGTCGAGTCCATCTCCCGCCTGTCGCGCAACTCGTCGGTGGCGTTCAGGGTGGAAGACGAGCTTCGCCAGGCAGGCGTGCGACTCTGTGCTGCGGACGAACCTTTGGAGGAGTCCTTCGGCACCATCGTGTTGCGCCACGTGAACATCGGCATCGCCCGCGGCTACCACCACGAGCTGATGGTCAAGTCCCGCCAGGGCCAGGAGACCTCGACCCGCCAGGGCTGGCACACCGGCGGCGTCGCGCTCTACGGCTACCGCTTCGTCGACCACGACCATCCCAATCCGCACAAGGCCAATCGCGGTCAACGTAAGCGGACCCTGGAGCTTGACCCGGTCCGGGCTCCGGTCGTGCGCGCCATCTACGACTGGTACCTCGGTGGTGGCGTCGGGCTGCTGCAGATCCGCGATCGGCTCAATGCCGAGCCCGACCGATATCCGCCGCCTGTTCCGGTCGACCCGGCGACGGCCCGCGGCGCGTGGAGCCGATCCAGCGTGTGGGAAGTACTGCGCAATCCCAAGTACAGCGGCTACCAGGTCTGGAACCGCAAGGCCCGGAAGAAGGGCCACAACCGCGCCAACCCTCCCGACCAATGGGTCTGGTCAGACGAGCCCGCCCATCCCGCCATCATCAGCCGGGAGGAGTACGACGCGGTCCAGGCGCGCGCCAAAGCCAACGAGCGCTCGCGTCAGGCAGTGCCTGCCACCGTGGCACGCCCGGCAGCCAAACGCGACTACCTCTACCGCGGACTCCTCCGCTGCGGAATCTGCGGGCTTCGTATGTGGGGCAACCACCGCCGTCAGACCACCTACTACTCCTGCCAGCCTTCCCACCAGCGAGCAAAGGACATCCCGGCGGATCACCCGCCGCACGTGTACCTCAACCAGCAACGCCTGAGCGACGCCGTGCTGCCATTCCTTGCCAGTGCTCTGTTCGGCCCCGAACGCGCCGGGTACTGGCGGACCTGCCTCGAAGCCGCCGCTAAACCGGCGTGTGCCGCACCGGCCAAGGAGCGCGCCGAGGAACTCGAAGGCGAGATTGTCGATCTGGAACGGCGCCTCACACGCCAGCTCCTCAACCTCGAAGCCGAGGACGTCACTCCCGCGCTGCGGCGTCGAGTAGGCCAGCGCGTCGCCGAACTGGAAGATGCCCTTGGCGAACGGCGGGAACGGCTGGCGGCGATCGCCCGAGAACTGGCCACAGAGGCGCCCACGTTCGCCGACGTCGCCCCGTTGCTCGACCGGCTGCCGATCCTTGCTGCCTCGCTCGGCTCGGCGCCCCATGCCGAAGTACGGGCTCTCCTCGAATCGCTCCAACTCGAAATCGTGTTCCAGCCAGCCGTGGGCGCCATCGACGTATCCGTGACCCTTCACGAACCCGGTGACCCGGCAGTGCAGCTGCGCGCGGAGGACTGGTCAGCGCCCCCGGCAGGACTCGAACCTGCGGCCCGCTGCTTAGAAGGCAGCCGCTCTATCCAGCTGAGCTACAGGGGCTTGGCTCTTAGACGATACAGCAAGCAGGCAAAGCGGGCGTAGGGGCGACCCGACGATCTTCGCGATGATGTACTCGTGCCTCACAGCGACATAGCAGCGCCGCAAGCCGAGCCCGCTCCGGACGAAGCTCGGCGCCCCAAGGTGATGCTCGCCGGCGACTGGCACGGCAACCACACCTGGGCGAGAGTTTCCTGCGAGGCAGCCGCCAGAAGCGGCTGCTTCGCGCTGGTGCAACTAGGCGACTTCGGGCTTTGGCCGGGCCGGGAGGACACTTGGCTCGACCACGTCGACGGATGCGCCCGTGAAGCCGGCTTGGAGGTTGTGTGGATCGACGGAAACCACGAGAACCACGACGCTCTCGACGATTGGCGCTCCCACGCTGACGAGCGGGGCCTGGTGCGCATGAGAGATCACGTGACCTGGGCGACGAGGGGGTCCCGCTGGGAATGGGAAGGGGTCCGCTTCGGTGCTCTCGGCGGGGCCGTGAGCCTGGACCGGTTCATGAGACGGGAAGGAAAGTCCTGGTGGCCCCAGGAGTCCATCTCCTCGGCCGACCTGGAACGCCTGGGCAACGCCAGCCTGGACGTCCTCGTCACGCACACCCCGCCGACTCCGGCCGAACCCCCCACCCAACGCTTCCCCTTCCCCGAGGCGGTGCTCGCCGATGACCGCCTCGCCCGGTCCAAAGTCGACGAGGCGGTCAGATGGACCGAACCGACGCTGGTAGTGCACGGCCACCTGCACGTGCGTTACACGTCCCTACGGGAAGGCTGGCGCGTAGAGGGCCTCGCACACGACAAGTCGACCGTTGCCGAGTCCCTCGCCGTCCTAGAGCTGAGCCCTGAGCTGAAGGTTTCGCCCCCTCTTGCAGAGCCGGAGGCCCGCCTCGGAGACTCGGTTCCCGCAAGCTCTTACACCGTGGCTCAGGATGTGGAAGAATAGGCGGTCTTGGTGGCCGTAGCTCAGTTGGTTAGAGCGCCAGGTTGTGGCCCTGGAGGTCGGGGGTTCAAGTCCCCTCGGTCACCCCATTCGACGCCGCTCGGCATCCCAGGTCGGCGGCCAAGGCCAGCCGGCCGCCGGATCGTCGAGCGTTGAGAGACACGTGCCCGCCGTGGAGTATCATCTTTTGCTGCCGGTCCGCGATGTAAGCCTGCAGGCAGTCGCAGTTCGGTGTAGGCGCCTCTAGCTCAATGGCAGAGCAACGGACTCTTAATCCGCAGGTTCTGGGTTCGAATCCCAGGGGGCGCACTCGCCGTCGGTGACGAGGCGCAGGGCGGGGCCCGGGTCCGGCGGCCTCGGGTCTACCCCGGTGAGTATTCAGTCTGCGCTTACCCCGGTGATAGCGGCTGCTTGCTTTGCCATGCACCCACTACTGCCTAAGTTTGAGCATTCAGCAAGACCTCTCGAAATGTTTCTGCTTCCGCGTTTCACTAACTTTTTCTAAGAAGCGCTAGTTACGCATAGCTCAAACCTCAACACCGCTCCTGAGCGCCCCGGAAGCGGGCGAAGGTGCCCGGGAACGCGCTCCGGTTTCTCGTTGGTCGCCCTCACCGGCGATCCGATGCGACTATCACGTCGCCTAAGAAGATTTCCGCTTTTGGCATTTCGATTAGGACGTTGACCATGGGCGGGACCGGGTCGTGATCGCACGAGCCGAGGTTCATCCGCCGCACGAGCTCGGGCACCGCCGTCCAGCTCGCCCAGCTCTCCAGTCCTCACCACGACACAGCCGCCCGCCCCGCTCAGCTCGTCGCCACCTACGAACACCTCGCCGCCGAAGAGCGAGTCACCCGTATCCGGGCCGCTATCAGCCCCGGCCCGTCGGCCGACGACGACCTCTACGGCCCCGAACGCGGCCTGTCCCCGATGCTGGCCGCTGCCCGACCGAGAGCGGTCCCGGCAGGACGAGTCGCCCAACAGGCCGGGGATAGCCAACAACACCCGCGGGTGTAACGTCCACCTCTCGCACCACTGACGCGCCCAACCAGCGCTCAACCGCCCGCTGTGCCCCTACCGCCCTAACTCGACGAGGCCGACGACGCCCACGCACCGTGCACGTAGCTACAGCGACATTACTGGGACGGCCACGCATAACGGGGTCTTCGGGCTTGAGCGGGGGCACGGGAGAAGCTGAGGATCCACGGACGCGCCACAGGGGCCGAACAGAATCGATGGTTGCAAACGCCCTCGGCGCTGGAAGTGTTGCGTTGTCGCTATTCGAACTGGACGGAACAGCGGAAGTAGCTGAGCCACGTGCTGAGGGCCGTCGAAGCGGGAGCTTTGAATGTCACCGCTTCGGTCCGCTGGCGGAACTCCAGGGGTCGATGAGGCGCACGCCGAGATCCGTGAAGTGACCGACGTTGCGAGTGGCGACAGGCGCTTTGCGTGCGAGCGCGATCCCCGCTATCTGAGCGTCCCGGATCTCGACCGCCTTGCCGGCCCGCTGCCTTCGAGCAACAAGTGCACCCGCAGCATCTGCGGCGGCGACATCGAAGGCGAGGACTCGTTGGCCGAGATCATCGTTGAGGACCCGCTCGAAGGCAGCTTCGAGATGCCGACGCCGACGCGACGACGCAAGGAGCTCTAAGCCCGTTCGGATCTCGAACACGGTAACCGACGTCGTCCAGATCGATTCCGACGGCTGGGCGTCGAGCCAGTCGACCACGATGGCCTCCGGCTCGGATCGCATGAGTGCCGAGAGCACGTTGGTGTCGAGCAGGATCACGGCTCCGAGAGGTCCGCGCCCTGCGACGGGTGTCCTCGCAACTCCGCGAAATCGTGTTCAACTTCCTCGCCTCGGAACCGGGAGGCGATCGTCGACCCAAGCCGAACCGGTCCGGCGGGTCCGGCCCGCACGGCGTCGCGCAGGATCTCACGCACCTCTTCCTCGGTGGAGCGCCCATGGGCACGAGCCCTACGTTGGAGCGCCTCCTTCACGTCCTCATCGAGCTGACGGACCAAGAGCTGAGCCATAAGTCAATGATATCGTGATATCACCAACGTCGGTGGTGCTGCTGCGGTGTCGCTACCCGAACTGTGAGCAGGTGCGTGACCAACTGAGCCTGCTGCCACGCCGTAGGGAACAGCCTTGGGGACCGCAGGGCCAGGGAAGTCACCGACATCGACAAGGCGAGGCTGGCCCGTCGGCTCACCCGATCCCCCTCTTTGTTCTTCAGGCTTGCCGTGACCTCCTTGCCTTTAGCATCAACCGAGATCACCGGCCGGCCAGCCCCCAGACACGATGTCGACTCCGCCGTTCAGACGGGCCAACTGGGCGTCACGGTCCTCGTGTCAGCGCCCTTCGTTCTCCCTCGCGTTCGCCTGCAAGCTGTGGCCCATCTCATCCTCGGATCCCCCCGGCTCTACGCCCCAACGAGATCGTCGAGCGCGACAAGCAGCCCTAGTCGAGCATCGACCGCTTTCGGTCTGCCGGCACCCAGTGGCCTGATCCGGGCGGAGACCTCGATCCGGGCGTCAACCTCACCGGCAGCCTTGTGCGCCGTCGAACGGCCCGTCGACGTCGTACGAGGACCCGGGGCTGGGCCTTCTCCCGATACCACGGGGCGAGCGGGCGGACCGCCTGGACATCGTCGCGATCATGGCCCGCCGCGCACGACGAGGACGCTGTGTCACGACCCGTTGGGCCTTGCAAGCACGTAGGTCCCGGTCTCGCCCGCTACCCGTGCGTGGCCCTGATATATCGCAACCTCATGGCTGCCTGGCTCGATCGCTACCCGACCCAAATTCATGCGTCCGATCACTGCGGAGTTGTTCGGATCGATGCGGAACAGGTACGCAGCCGATTCATTGTTCGGGCTGGCTGCCGCCCAGATGCTTGTCGTCGACGCACTGATCGATGTGGCAGACACGAACTGGCCATCAGCCGAGAGAACCAACCGCTCTGCGAATGATCCGGTAGCCGGATCGACGCCGAGAACCTGTCCAGTGGTGGACTCGACTCCCCACCCGGGAGACCCAGCGACCGCCTCGGGCTGGAAGCCGAAGGGCACCCGTTCAACGGAAACTACCTTCGACGGGCTTGTCTGAATTTTGGCAAGAAAACTCTGTTGACCCTCGGGTTCCATTCGATCCACGGCAAGATAAGCGCCGTTGGCGGTGCCAACCATACCCGCCGGCATCCCAGGGACCTCCGCAGTCGAGCTGACTGTGCCGTTAGCCGCCTCGACGAGGGAGACGTCAGCAACCGGCCCGCTGGCAGGGGAACCAGCGCCGGAAGTGGTCGCCACTCCGGCCACCATGACGCCACTACCCACAGCGGCGTCCGAGAGGCCGGCGCTGGGTTCGAGGTTCTCCAGTTGAGTGATCCCCTCCAACTGTCCACCGAAACTCACGTGGTGGTCGCTTCAGTGGCGGTGATATTCAGCGACCCGGGTGGACTAGCTGGACGGTGTAGGTGCAGACTCTTAACCTTGCAGATTCTCGGTTCGAGTTCCAAGGGGCTCACAAGATGACAGTTTCGACCAGCTTGCCGAGAAGTTCGGCCGGAGATCCGCCGGATGTCCTTTCGGTGATCCTCGGCCACGCTGAGCGCCAACCGGCTCGAGTCTGTGTGGCCGATCTCGCGCGGGAACTGTCCTATGGAGACCTTGCCGGCGAAGCCGGTCGCGTAGCAGGCGGCCTGGCGGCCTTGGGAGCCGGGCACGGCGCCAGGGTCGCCCTCGTCATGGGGAACTCCGTAGACTTCGTCGTCGCTGCGCTTGCCTGCATGTGGGTCGGCGCGGCCTTCATACCGATAGCGGTGTCGGATCCGCCGGAGCGCCGAGCTTCGATATTGTCGGACTGCGATCCTGTCCTGGTCGTTCGGACAAGTGGCTCCCCAGATACAGCCGCGAGGGCCCCGGTCGTCGACCTCTGCGAGCTCGGCGTCAAGGCTGGCGCGCCACCTGCACCTGCCACTGACCCTGGCTGCATTGCGTACTGCATTTACACCTCCGGGACTACCGGCTCCCCCAAAGGGGTGATGATCTCACGGTCGGCATTCGCGACGTCGGTCGCCGCCATCGGGAGGAGCCAGCGCAACGACCACTCCAGCCGGGCGTTATGCGTCTCCCCAGTGCACTTCGACGGATCATTCTCGGTGATCTTCCCCACATTGTACTTCGGCGGCTACCTAGCCATCCCCGATCGCGAGTCGCTCAGCTTTCCGCGCGCGTACTTCAACGCTCTTCGCCGTCACGAGATCACCACCGTCAGCTTCTCGCCTAGCTTCCTGCGACTGCTGATGACCGCCGGAGGCTTGAAAGGGTTGGCTGACACCAACGTGGAGGTGCTCGGCGTGGGGGGTGAGGCACTATCGAGCGGCGAAGTGAGAAGCATCTGGGACGCGAAGCCGTCGATCAGGGTCTTCAACCGCTACGGACCGACGGAGACGGCGATAAGCGTGTCAGACCTAGAGCTGACCCCCGACATGCTCGCGGACGGTTACGTGCCTATCGGCCCGCCGCACCCCGCCAGCAGCTTCCATCTCGTTTCAGCCGACGGGCGCCTTGTAGACGACGTCGACGAGGCCGCCGAGCTGTATGTGGGTGGCAAGCAGCTGATGACCGGCTATCTGGGCTCCCCGGAGTTGACTTCGGCGGTGCTGCGCGCCGACGTGGTACCGGGCCGAATGCTCTACAAGACAGGGGACCTTCTACGCCTTGACCGCCACGGGCGTTACGTGTTCGTAGGTAGGGCAGACAGCGTCGTAAAGCACCGGGGTGTCCGCGTCTCGCTCGTAGAAGTCTCCGAGAAGTTGAGTCGGGTCGAGGGCGTGCTAGCGGTGACCGTCTCGGCCTTCGACGACGACGGGAGCCTCGGCATTGCGGCCTTCGTCGTCGCCGACCCGGGAGCGTCCCCCCTGCAAATCAGAAGCCGAGCAGCGGACCTGCTGCCCGCAGCGATGCTCCCGGACCGGTTGGTGCTCGTGGAAGAGCTTCCCTTGACCGCTTCGAGCAAGGTCGACGAATCTGTGCTCCTTGCCCGTGCAGGGCTGTCACCGCGCGCCCTACGTTCGACTGGAGCGGCCGCACGGCCAACGAACGATCCGTGACCTGCGGAAAAAGGGCTCACCGTACGCGCTATCGGGCCAAATGCCCTTCAGAGTGGTCCGGAGTACGCCGAAGACGCCAGTGTGGACCGTCCCCAAGCGAGGAGCGTTACACTACCCAGCAACCCTAGGCGTGCACTCACGGTTGCGTTCGTCAACAACATGCCTCCGGCGGCCTTGCGCGCGACGGAGCGGCAGTTCCTCGACCTGTTGACACACGCAGCGACAGGACCGATCGAATTCGACCGCTACCAGCCGGACTACACAGCCGACACAGCGCCCGCACGTGGCGCCGCCGCCGGCTACCGCAGAGTAGAGCAGATCTACGAAACCCACCCCGACGCGCTCATTGTGACGGGTGGCACCCCGCACCCGGGTCCTGTCAGAGACGAGCCGGCATGGCCGGAGCTCGCCCGGCTTCTCGAATGGTCGGTGCAGCACACGCCGACCCTGATCGCTTCTTGCCTGGCCGCTCACTGCGCTCTCGCCGCCTTCGACGCCGTAGAGCGACGGCAGCTCCCAGTGAAAAGAACCGGGGTGCTACGACAGGTGCTACGACCCCGCCACCCTCTGGCCGAAGGTCTCCCGACGGCACTCCGGCTTCCCCAGTCACGATACGGTGACGTCCCTGACGAGGTCATCGAATCCGCCGGCTACCAGGTGCTGCTCTCCTCGAAAAGCTCCGGATGGACCGTCGCCTCCAAGAGGATCGCCCAGTGCGATGTGATCCTCATGCAAGGACACCCCGAGTACGACGGCGCCAGTTTGATCCTCGAGTACCGCAGGGACCTGCAGCGCTGGCTCCAAGGTGACGCAACCGGGCCTCCGGTGCTACCGCCACGTTGCGCGGCGCCGGCCGACATGGCTCGACTCCGCCGCTACCACGCCGCAATGCTGCGCAACGACCAAGTCGAGGTCCCCGACCTCGACGCGATGGCACGGCGGGCTCCCAGCCCTTGGATACGACACTCGCGCCGGCTGTATGGCAACTGGATACGTTCAGCGCACCGCAAGGAGACCTTCAACGTTGCATGACGAGACGATAGCTATCCACGGTGGCTACAGCGGCGACTCGACACGGGCGGTCGCAGTTCCTATCTACCAGACTGTGTCACACGATTTCATCGACGCATCCCACGCAGGCGCGATCTTCGATATCGAGATACCCGGATTCCACTACAACCGGATCAATAACCCTACCAACGACGTGCTGGAACGCAGGATGGCCGAGCTCGAAAGCGGGACTTGTGCTCTAAGCGTCGCTTCGGGGATGGCCGCAGTCAGCTATGCCCTGCTCAGTGTGGCCAGGTCAGGATCCAATATCGTCGCGATGCCGCAGCTCTACGGCGCCACATACACGTATTTGTCACATGTGCTGCCTACCTTTGGCGTCGACACCCGCTTCACTGCTGACGACAGTGCAGCATCGGTGGCTAGGCTCATCGATGACGACACCTGCGCTGTGTTCTTCGAGACGGTTGGCAACCCCGCCGGGAACGTCGTGGACCTCGAAGCTGTCAGCGCTGTTGCCCATGCCAGAGGCGTGCCCGTGATCGTCGACAACACGGTCCCGACGCCTCTCATGCTCAAGCCGATACGTTTCGGCGCTGACGTAGTCGTCCACTCGCTGACAAAGTTCGTCGGTGGGCACGGCACCACGCTGGGGGGCGTGATCGTCGATGCTGGCAGCTTCGAATGGGAGCGTCACCCCCGGCGCTTCCCGATGTTCAACGAGCCCGAACCTGCGTTCCACGACGTCGTGTTCGCCCGGGACTTCCCTGGGCGATCATTTGCGGTCCGGGCGCGAAGCGTCACACTCCGCAACACCGGAGCCACTTTGTCACCCACATCGGCGTTTCAGCTCCTTCAAGGGCTCGAGACGCTCGCAGTGCGTTTGGAACGCCACGAGGCCAATGCGCGCCGCGTCGCTGAGTTCCTTTCCGCTGACCGGCGGGTAGCGTGGGTGGGATACGCGGGTTTCCCCGATCACCCCTACTACGAGCTCAACCAACGTTACCTGGCTGGAAGGGTTCCTTCGATCGTCACGTTCGGCCCTACCGGAGGCTACGACGCTGCCATCTCCTTCTTCGACTCGGTAAAGCTCTTCAAGCGGCTGGTCAACCTGGGAGACGCCAAGTCGCTGGTCAGCCACCCAGCGTCGACCACCCACCGCCAGCTGCGCCCACACGAGCTCGCAGCTGCGGGGATTTCCCCCGATGCTGTGAGGTTGTCGATCGGCCTAGAGCACGTTGACGACCTTTTGGCGGACCTCGACGAGGCACTGGACATTGCGAGCAGGTCTGCCACAGGGTGAGCTGCCCGCCGGCTTCACCACGCGACGCTTGGGATCAGCCCAGTATCATCGTGGCGCAGCGCTGCGCGTCGAGCACTGCCCTCATTCTGCTTTGCGGTGACGGCAGGTAGTGGGTGAAGTAGCGGGTGCCTTCGCTTAATACTCCGAGCACCGAGAGCCGCTGCTCGGGGCAACGCTCCTTGTCCAAGGGATGGAAGTCCCCGTCGAGGTCGACGCTTCCCACTTGCTTGGGACCGTAACGCATCTGGCACAGCCGTCCGCTATCTCGGAGCCTCCCCAGGAGCGGGTCCTGGCTGTAGGCCAGGGAGGGCATATCCAAGTGACCGCGTATGAGCTTGTCGACCGTCGCCACGAAGGACTCGTCGAGGCGCGTGGAAGATATCTCGATCTTTCCGGCAACCCGTCTGATACGAGGGCTAGGCCCGAAGGGCGTTGCTAGGATCCCAGCTTCGATGAGACCCAGCAGCTGCTGGGACCGCAGTGCCGGCGGGCCGGCTTCGATCCTGTTCATCCGGCCACGGATGGACGATTGGAAATCAGTGTAGGACTCGGCCCTGAGCCCGCCGTACTCGATGAGGCTTCTGAGATCGTCTCGGAGTATCCGCGTGATCTCCTGAGCAGCTTTGACAGCACTGCCTGCCGGGTCCAAGGCCTCGTCTAGGTCGTCTGAGATCATTCGGGAGACCCAGGCCTCGTAGGCTTGTGAATCGCTAAAGCTCTCTCCGTTGCCCGGGAAAAGGTGATTCTCGGGGACGAAACCCCCATGGAGCCGTTCGAGATCGTCGACCATCTTCGGGAAAGTCCCGCTGTGCCACGCGGATTCGAATTCTGCTGCCAAAGCTTCGCTTGCCCGATCACCCGCAAGCCTGCGTGCGCGCTGGCAGTGGAAGCGCACCTGCATTTCTGCAAAGACGAGCGGCAGAAGGTCCCGTCTGAAATCGAGCTTACGACGATGGCCGTCGTCGCTGTAGGCCACTCGTGACAAAGTCTCCCCTGTAAAAATCACGGGCTGGTAGATTCCGGTCGGATCAGCACCGTGCACCGCCTTCGCTGCGTACGGTGCCCCCGAACGAGAGAACAGATAGATGGTCGGCTCGCGTCCGCTCGGGGCGTAGACAAGCCTCCCCGGCAGTCCCGCCTTCTCGAAGCGACCGCCCCGCCCAGTCGTCAGGGCTGCTATGACGTCGAAGGCAACGAGCCCCATACCCGAAACGGCCACGCGTTCCCCAGGTCGGACGGTCTCGTCTAGATACTGCACCGGGTAGGGCCTGAGATGCCTGGGCTGCGTATCGCTGTCACACGCTTCGACGTTGTCCGTGTGACCTGTGGTGAGCACGACGTGGTCCACCAAGAGATGACGCCCGTCGCTCAGCACTACTTTCTCTCTGCCGTCGCGAGTCGCCTCCACGTCGAGCGCCCGGGCGTCGTGATGGCGCACTTCGACGCCGGCTGGCAGGCAAGACACAAGACACTTGTAGAACCACTGCAGGTATTCGCCCATCAGGCGTCGCGGCAGGTAGTCGCCGGGGCCTATGGGCCGGCCCTCGCCTTGACGCAGGCAGCGCTCCCCCACCCACCGGTAGCCCTCGCGTGACACCCACTCGTAGAAACTCAGCCCGTATGCGACTTCACCGACGTCGTCGACGGTGTAAGCGGACAGCTGGCCGCACGGGTTGTTCAGAATCAGGTAGTCGGGCTGGTCGGTGCCGTACACGCCGCTTCCAGGCACGCCAGGTTGTACCACTTCCACCAAAAGTCTGGACGACGTCTTGTTGGCGGTCGCCACAAGCCGCTCGAGAAATGCCAGGCCCCAAGGACCCATGCCTACCACTGCCACTTTGCGCATCGCTGCTAACGGCCTTTCAGAGCTCTCACACCGAGACGTCCGCTGCAACCGTCACCGAGGTTCGTCACCGTCACACCTGTCAGTATCGGGATGAACTCCCCGGCACTGAACTTCTAGGCGAACGGAGCTGTCAGCGAGGCCGGGTTCCTGGCGTCGAGAACGAAATCCACCAACATCCGCTCGACTAATCGCCGCGTGTCGGGAGTGTAGAGAGGGTGGTCGTCGAAGCGGAACCTGTATCGGCTGTACAGGCCCCTCCGGATCAGCGCAACCTCCCGAACCCGCCAGTAGAGATTCCCCGTGAAAGCGGCCCTGTCAGCGTCGGTGGCTATCCAAAGAACGCGTGTCCCTCTTGCCGCGATCTGGCATGGAACTCCCGCCGGGGCTCTAAACGGCACCAAGTTTGCGAGAGCCTTCCACGCGATGTCGGAGGTCCTCTTGTGCGAGCGCGCCAGGCGTTCGAGCGGCGCTGGCATCGGCCTATAGGCTCTACGACGGGAGTCGACATCGCCGCTTGAGCGAAGCTCGGATGGTTTCGCCGCTACGGACCCGTTGATAAGGCAAACCCCCTCGGGCCTCATGGCCAACCCGGCTTCCGCCGCGTGATAGGCGCCCGAGGAAAGACCGACGAAGATCAGACCTCGCCCGTCGGGCTCGCCGAGCACTGCTGCGATGTCCTCGAGATCGCTCAGCGCGTCCGGATGTAGCATCTCCCCCCGCCTGGTTTGACTCCTCGCTGGCGTGTCGCCCACACCGCTGTTGTCGACGCGTACCGATCGAAAGCCCTGAGATGCCAGCACCCTTGCGGTCTGAGCCCACAGTCTGCCGGGACCGAAGTTCTCGAGCGCTCCCGCGCTGAGGAAGACCACCGTCGGCTTAGCGAGTCCTTCTAAGGCCGGCAGGGTTTCCACCCCAAAAAGTGGTGTCGGTCCTAGAAGCACGAAGCGCTCTCGTATGGGTTCTCCTGAGCCATGTTCCACCACAGCCGCGCCCTCGGGGCGCTCCTCGACCCGCAACCGACACGACGGCACCTGCTGGGATATCCATCCGCACAGCTTGTCCAGGTCACCTCGATGAAGGCGGACCTCGTGGGGGGGCAGCCCCATCATCACTGCTTGGCCCTCCAGGGCCATCGCCTCGCACCCGGCTTCCACAAACGCCGGCAGCTGCCTTTGCGCGCTTTTCTCCCCACTCTGGGTTGCGATGAGCACAGGCACCTTCGAAAGCCTGCCCTGGCGTGCGTGGCTTTCGAGGCGCAGCGACGCTAGCGAAGCGACCGCATCCCTGTCGAGGACGTACCCAGGCCCTACAAGCCCGCCATCGGACGCCTGCTTCACGCCGAACACCGACGCGACGAAGGCCTGCTGGGCGCGAAGGTAACGTTGACCGTCGAACACCGGGTCCCAGAGCACCACCGCTCGAATCCGACTGTCGCTGCGGGCCGTCTCCCACGCCAAGGTCGCGCCCAGCCTCATCCCAACCAGGATGCAAGGAGCTTTGCTCGTCGCACACGCGAAGTCGACAGCCCGGCTGACACCCGCCCTCCACGTGTCGACCTCCCGGGTGCCCGGCGGGTTCTCCGCGGAGTTGCCCTGCCCGGGAAAGTCGAAGCGCAAGACGCCAATCCCAACCTCTGCGAGGGCCTCCGCGAGCCCGAGAAAGGCCATCCTCGCCTTGGTAGCATCCTCACCGAGCACAGGACCGCACGCGACGACCGTCGCACGTACCTTGGAGTCGTCGGGCAGGTGGTACCAAGCTGCCAGGGGACTTTGTTCGCCGATCCAGAAAGGTTCGCTCAGCACGACGTCACCGCCAGGCGCGCCGGATTCTCCCCAAACCGGCTCTGCTCGGCTCTGCTTCGATCTGATCGCTTGTAGATTCCCGTCGCCATCTGCCTTAGATCACAACCCCGGTAGTAGGGTGCGACTCCCTCTTCGGTCTCGGCGTCGACGTGCCGATACCTTAGCGATGGCTGTGGAGGAACGTGGTGGTCATGGCCCCACATGACCTTTCCGGGTTGCGAAGCTGCCAACGCCTTCGCAGCACTGCGAACACAGGTGCCGAGGCATGGGACCGCCAGTTCCTCATCCCGACGTTCGTGGCCGCTGCCTCCTACCTTGCAGGCTCCGCCTCCGGCGTCCACCCTACAGGCAACGCTTTCTTGGACCACTTCTACCCTGCGGTGCTTGCGGCTCTCGTTGCGATCGCCGGAGCGTTCGCTGCCAGAGGCAGCCTGCTGTGGCTCACGGTCGTCGCCTGCGCCCTCAGTCGCGGATATCTGCTGCTTCCGGCGGCCGGCGCCCTGGTCCTCGGATTTACGGGCACCTTGACACGGACGAGGATCCCCTATCTCGGCGCTCTCACGGCGGCTTTGTCACTGCAAGTCGTCTTGAGATGGCCTCCCGCCGGCTTCCAAGGTTCCACCGCTCTGATCGCCTTAGTTGCGACGGGCCCGTTGGTAGTGTCCGCTCTGAGGTCCTTTCCCGCCAGGCGCAGGCGGCAGATCTGTTGGGCTGCCGCCGCCCTCGCTGGCGTAGCCGCTGTCGTCAGCGCTGCTACAGCGGCATCGGCGCTGACGGCCAAAAGCCAGTTACAGCAGGGTTCCGCTACGGCGCGCTCTGCCCTCGAGAGCCTCAAGTCCGGCGATCTGGCCCAGGCAACCAGCCAACTCCGCACCGCCTCCGCCGACTTGACGTCCGCAGAGGGCGATCTGAGCTCATGGTGGACCAGCGCAACGGTAGTCATTCCAGTCGTCGCGCAACAGCAGCGCGCCCTGCTAACAGCGACGTCGGTCGCCCGGGACATCACCACGACAGCGGCTACCAACGCCTCAGCAGTCGACTTCTCAGCCCTGCACGTTACCAATGGCACGGTCAACCTGAGCGCCGTGGCAGCCTTGCGCGCACCTCTTGACCGCATAACCACCGCCTTAGGCAACGGATCTAAGCGGTTGGCTTTGGTGTCGTCGCCGTGGCAGGTGTCACCGATCGCCTCTAACATCGAGAAGCTTCGATCAGACATCGCCAGCGTGCAACACTCGCTCACCTTGGCGGCTACAGCGGCCGAGGACGCCCCATCGATTCTGGGCGCGAACGGGACTCGACGCTATTTCGTCGGGTTCCTCGACACCGCCGAGAGCAGAGGGCTCGGAGGTCTACTCGTGTGGTACGGCGAGCTGACCGCCTTTCACGGCCATCTGAGCCTGAGCAGTTTCGGTGACGCCGGACAGATCGCGACCGAACTGGCCGCCAAAGGGGGAGGTCACCTAAGCGGACCGCCTTCATACCTGGCCCGCTACGGGCAGTTCAAACCCCAGGATACGTTCATCGACGTCCCCTACTCCCCAGACCTTCCGACTGTCACCAAGGTAGTGTCACAGCTCTACGAGCAGGTAGGTCACAAGCCCATCGACGGCATGCTCGTCTTGGACGCTGATTCCATTGCTTCGATAATCGCTGCCACAGGTCCGATGAACGTGCCGGGTCTTGGGGAACTAACAGGTTCGAACACGGCCGCGATGCTCCTCAAGACCCAGTATGCCCTCTATCCTAGCGTAGCCGACCAGCAGGCCAGGAAGCAGGCCCTCGCCAGCGCTCTCGGGCTCGCAGCGAACCGCCTCACCGATGGTTCGCTGCCGAGCGCGCAGACCCTCGTGCGCGACTTAACGCCCGACGTTAAGGATGGGAACCTTCTGTTTTGGAGCGTCCATCCCAACGAGCAGCAGCTTCTTTATCAAACCGGGCTAGCCGGGGCCTTCCCCCAGGCACAAGGCGGCGATCTCCTGTCGTTCATCACGCAGAACGCCGCCAACAACAAGGTCGACGCCTACCTCCAGCGCAGCGTCGCCTATCGGGTCTCCTATGACCCCGCGACCGGTCACGTGCAGTCCACGGTAACTGCAGTGCTCCACAACTCTGCTCCCAATCACGGCTTGTCGCCGCTGGTGATCGGCAGTTACACGGGCAGTGGGCTGCCACCGGGTAGCGACCTTCTGTGGTTCTCCGTCTACAGTCCACTCTCCCTGTCGTCAGCGATTGTCGACGGTTCCGCCGTTGCCTTGACGTCGACCCCTGAACTCGGGGTCTACACCTACAGCGGCTACGTCGAAGTGCCCGCCGGGTCCTCTTCCAAAGTGGTAGTAAACCTTCAGGGCACCATAGCCAAGGGGGCCTACAGGTTGGTCCTGCACGACCAACCGACGGCCACACCGAGCCACACGACGGTCTCGGTCACGGCTTCGGGACGGGCAACTCCTGCAGGCTCCTACACTTGGGACGTGCCCAACGGGCTCAACGTCTTCCGTACTTTCCGGTTTATGCACTAACAGGCGCGCTAGGCAAAGACGATCTGGTGGAGCCGAGCGACCTCGGTTACGGTAAAGGCGTATCGGCACAAAAGGTCCACGACATGAGGTCCTCGTCGAGAGGAGCAGGATGAAAGTGAAATCGCAAACGCAAAGAGTGCTCAGCGCTGTCGGAATCGGATTCTTCTCGCTGTCTGCTTTAGCCGCCAGCGTCTTCGTCGCACCGGCGGGCTCAACAGCCTTCGCTTACGGGCCGACGCCGCCAACCACCACACCGCCAACCACCACACCGCCAACCACGACGCCTCCCACGACCACTCCCGCCGCAGTCGTACCTCCGGTGTCCCCGCCGGCACCTCCGTCAGGTCTAGCCTTTACAGGTATCGACGCCGCCCTGATCACCGCAGTCGGCGCCGGTGCAGTCGGAGCGGGCGGTGCGATGGTCCTCGCCTCTAGAAAAAAGAGGCGCCCGAGCCAAGCCTAGGGCTTGCGAGCAGCGGCATGGTCCATGGCCGCCAAGAACTCGGCCGCTCTCGCCCTCCAAGAGACGTCGGCGTGGGCGATCCCGACGCTACGGGAACGAGCACCAGGCTCCGATAGCAGAGCTTCGATCACCTTGGAGGTGAAGGTTTCCCGTGTAGCCACGGTCACCGGACCCCCCAGATCACGGAAGCCTGCTACCGGGGTTGCAACGCAAGGCGTCCCAACAGCGAAGATCTCCCTGGCTTTGATCGGGTCCAGGCTTTCGGTGAACGGCGTGACAGCGTGCGGGACGACGATAACCTCGCAATGCTGCATGTAGCCGGGTACGTCCTCGTAGGCACGGGCACCAAGGAATACCGCCCCGGCGTCGACGAGGCGCTTGGTCACCTGAGGGGAGCACGCGTTCGGACCTACGAAAACGAGCGTGGAGTCACCGGGAAGCTGGCGGGCGAGAACCTCGCAAAGCTCGATGTCGAGACGGTCAGGGGCTGCGGTCCCGGTATAAAGGACGATCCTTCCACTCGGGAGGTCGCCGGGTCTGTCCCTAGCCGTCTGGAAGTGTTCGACGTCCACACCGTTGGGTATCAGCCTGACCTGGCGGCTGGCCCCCCGGGCGGCGGCTAGAGCTGGCGAACAGACGACTACCTCGTCGGCGAGGCGCATAACACGCTGATCGTTGGTCACTTGCCTTCCAGTCTCTCGGCCTGACCTTGGCGCCAACGTCCAATCGTCGGTGATGTCGTAGACCACGGGCCAGCCAGTCCTTTCGGCCAGGTCCGCGTAGCTGATGTCGTTCAGCCAGAGGACCGGGCGACGAAACCCGAGGCGCTTGGCTCGCGTCTCAACCCTGCGACCCAGGCGGCTGTCAACGCCGGGAGCTATACGCCGGGGAAGCCACTTCCTCGGCCTGTACGCAGCGACGCGATCGAAGCCTACGACACTCCGGAGGCCGCTCGGCGGGATCCGCTTCTCGTGAAGGCCTGACCACAGCACGTCCAGCGGTGGCTCCACGAAAAGGACGCGCAAGCTCGGCCGGCACTTCAGGATCTCGCGCACCAAGAACTGGTTCCGCCTCCAGACTTCGTCCCACTCTTCGAGGGAACAGCAGACCACGTCGAAGTCCCCCCCGCCGAAGGTGCCGGTCACTCCACGACGCTACCGCAGTACCGGCTGCTTGGACATGCCCGATCAATCGGCTGCGTGGACGTCGCGGTTAAAGAAGCTGGCGGCAATGCCGAAGAAGTCCCCGTGGCAGACACTCTCAGCGACATTATCCGCGATGCGATAGCACAGAACGCAAGGCTGGCGGTCGGCGCAAAGGACATCGCCGACGACGACGACCTGCACCGCCTAGGGATGTCGTCTCACGCTCTGGTCGCCGTAATGCTAAGCCTCGAGGACGAACTGGGTGTCCAGTTCCCCGACGAAGCGCTCAGCAAAGACACATTCTCGTCGATATCCTCGATACGCGCGACGCTCGCCAGGATCACCGACCGGCCAGGTTGAGACACGCTGCTGCTCCCGCTAGCTCACTGAAGAACTGCTGTTGGCGGCATGACTTCCTGGTGAGGTAGCCCCTGCATTCGGCAGGGATGTTTGGGGACGTGTTTGGGCACCGGGTGCCCGGGGCGAGGAAGATGTGTGGTCCCTGTTACGCGAGGGACCCCCTCC